>OEPS010000016.1_pt1 | contig 71732 bp, 63 predicted proteins | sample 1539411 | NCBI WGS metagenome assembly OEPS01 (sample SAMN02671747, study PRJEB22543) | soil metagenome | biome: bacteria | place: China:Hunan Province, Lengshuijiang City | collected 2012-10-15 | depth 0.08m m
GCCAGGCATCAAACCAGTGAAGAGCCCATCCTGACGGATGGGCTTTTTGCGTTTTGTCTTCCGCAAACATATTGATAAACTCCCCGTACCTATATGGGTAACATTCCATATCCTGACATAGGTATCCATAGCTTTTGCCTAAACCTGACATGTCCTACAAAAGGACGAGTTACGGCGAAAATGCGACGGTCTGTTTCTGCACTTACCTTTCCGCATGGGCTTCAGCCATTTAAGCGGTGGCTGCCACTGCGCCTGTTATTAATGAAAAAGCGTCTTGCTCATCCTGCAGCACCGTTATTGCGATAAAAAATGTGTCATCAAGTGGCATCTTGTTGATACAAAAAGTAAAACAGCAGCCGCCATGAGAACCGCTGATATTGCGATTAGCTATTACCTGAACGTATTGTTGATAGTTTCGATTAAGGAAAATATGTTTATGTTAAGGCTATCATCTATAGAAAATAACTATCCATGAGTTAATTATCTGAATAGAGTGATTTATTTCACCATATTTAGTATGGGCTTTTTTGGCCATAGAAATAAGAATATATACATACTTGCTGCTTAATATTCAGGAACAACTCTATTAAGAGCGATTCCGCCAGAATGCTGAAGTTATTCTAATGTAATTATCTTAACAAATGGATAGGAAACCCTCTCATCATGCCGATTCGCGGGCACAACAGCTGGACTTTTTCAGTGAAATGACTTAGTGTCCTTAACACTTTGTTAACTCGATCTGGTTTAAGTTAATTCAAATTTGATAAAAACATAGGGTGCATTGCCTGTATGGAAGCTAACCCGGTAACGTCTTTTGACGAATAGTGCATGTTACCGGCTGGCAATATGAGAATAGAAATGAAAACTCTGATTAACTGGCCTCCTCTGCGCCAACTGATAAATTATATCCGGGAGCGTTTTACCTTTCTGGTATTGCTCTGCTGGCCGGCGATCATCTGGCTGGTTTGTCGGGCGCTTGTTTGGTTAACTGATGGGCTAATGGTATTGCTGGGTAAATCTATCGATGATTCTTTTACCGTGTATCTTCAGCCTCTTATGACGTTAAGTGCGCTGCTGAGAATATCCGTTAGTTGGATACTGCTACTATTCATCCTGTTTAGCATGGCGATGGGTTTCACCTGGGTTCTGCGCCGGTTTATGAATCATAATAAATAGAAGCGGCGCCGCGACCTGGAGTTGCGACACCGGTATTGGTTTCAGGCCATCTCCCCGATGGTCTTGCGAAAACGCAGTAGCGCGATAGTAAAAAACACTCCACCGATAGCCAGCAGCGTCAGAAACTGCGGCCAGACGATTGAGAAATCAGCGCCTCGATACAGAATAGCCTGTGCCAGACTGACAAAGTGGGTTGTCGGCATGGTGAGCATGATGTCCTGCACCGCCTGCGGCATACTCTCCCGGGGCGTCGAACCGCCTGATAGCATCTGCAGCGGTAACAGCACCAGGATCATTAACAGACCCAGCTGCGGCATCGAACGCGCCACCGTCCCCATAAAGATACCAATTGAAGTCGTGGCAAACAGGCTCAGCGCTACCCCAAGCATAAAGAGCGGAATAGAGCCTTCAATTGGTACCTGCAGGACACCCTGAACCATCAGGACGAGGGAGAGTCCGGAAACCACCAGTACCACCAGCCCCATTGACCATATCTTCGCCATCATGATCTCAAACGGTGTGACCGGCATAACCAGCAGATGCTCCACGGTGCCATGTTCCCGCTCGCGTATCAGCGCCGAGCCGGTAAGCACGATCGCCAGCATGGTAATATTGTTGATAATCGCCATAACGGCGCCAAAACGCGCCTGCTCGAGATTCGGGTTAAAACGCATCCTGACGGCCAGCTCAACCGGTAAAGCACTGTTATCCCGGTAGCGCGCGACAAAGCTGTTTACCTCCCCGGTAATGATATTCTGAATATAGCTATTGCCGGTAAACGCCTGGCTCATACGGGTGGCGTCAACGTTGACCTGCAGCTCCGGCTGGCGTCCGGCCAGAACATCGCGCTGGAAATCAGGCGGAATATTGAGGGCGAAAGTATAATTTCCCGCATCCAGCCCTGCGTCCATCTCATCGGCGGTAATGAGCTCCGGAGGTAAAAACCAGGGCCGATAAAAACTATTGATAAGACGTGATGAGAGCTGCGATTTATCCATATCAGCAATAGCGATAGGCGCCAGATGTAGCGAACCGGGCATCACGGTAGCGGAGGAGTAAACCGAAATGGTAAAAGCAAAAACAATTAGCGTCAGCATCGCTTTGTCGCCCAGCAGGCTGCGTAGCTCTTTCATACCCAAATTATAAATATTACGTAATCCGCGCATTATCCCTCCTGTTTCTTCAGCAGCCATACGCTCAGGCCGAGTACCAGCGGAACCGCGATAAGCAGCGGAATAAAGGATGCCCACAAATCCGTCAGATTTAACGCTTTGGAAAACGTGCCGCGCGCAATCGTCAGAAAGTGGCTGGTTGGATAAATCTGACCAATCCAGCGACCAGGACCTTCCAGCGAGGCGACGGGGTCGATCATCCCGGAAAACTGCGTTGCCGGGATAAGCGTAATGATCGCGGTGCCGAAAATCGCCGCAATCTGGCTTTTCATAAAAGTTGAGATCAGCAGACCAAGCCCGGTGGCGATAGTGACATAGAGCAGCGCGGCCAGCGTAAGCGTCAGAAAACTGCCCTTATGCGGCACGCCAAAGACAAATACCGACAGCGCGCAGAGCAGGAAAAAGTTGAACATTCCCAGCACGATATATGGCACCTGTTTGCCCAGCAGAAATTCACTGCGGGTGGTTGGAGTGACGTACAAATTGATAATGGAGCCGAGTTCTTTCTCACGAACTACGCTGAGCGCGCTGAGCATCGCTGGGATCATCATCAACAACAGCGGAATAACCGCCGGAACAATCGCCGGCAGGCTCTTCACATCCGGGTTATAGCGGTAACGAGTTTCGATAGAAATCAGTGACGTATCACGATTAGGGCTAGCCTGACGACCGGCCATCTCCTGTAGCCAGGCCAGATGCATTGCCTGCACGTATCCGCGTACTGTTTCCGCACGGTTGGGCATCGCGCCGTCCACCCACACGCCGATTTGCACTGGCGTTCCCCGGGCGATATCTCGGCCAAAGTCAGGTGGGATTTCGATAGCCACCGCCAGTTCGCCGTTGCGCATTCTTCTGTCCAGTTCGCCATAGTTTTGCAGCGGAGGCTGTTCAATGAAGTAGCGGGAACCGGCGATATTTTGCGACCAGCCCTGACTGCTGACGGTCTGGTCGCGGTCGAGTACCGCAAACCGCAGATCCTCGACGTCCATACTGATCCCGTAACCCATGATAAACATCAGGATCACGGTGCCGAGTAAGGCCAGAGTCGATCGTACCGGATCCCGGCGCAGCTCAAGCGCTTCACGGCGGCTGTAGCTAAACAGACGGCGAAGGCTAAACGCCTGACGCGGCGCAGCGGTTTTGGTTTTGTGTTCAATCGCAGGAACCGTTGTCGCTTCTGTATCAGGTGGCTGCGCCGCATCTGCCGCTTCCTGCAGCCAGGCGATAAACGCCTCTTCAAGGCTGGCCGAGCCGCGCTGTTCGACCAGCGCCTGCGGCGTATCGCTGGCCAGCACTTTTCCGGCATGCATCAGCGAAATGCGATCGCAGCGCTCCGCCTCGTTCATAAAGTGCGTGGAGATAAAAATCGTTACGCGATCCTGACGGGCAAGATCGACCATCAGCTGCCAGAACATATCCCTGGCCACCGGGTCGACGCCGGAAGTGGGTTCATCAAGAATTAACATTTCCGGGCGATGAATCACCGCTACCGCCAGCGATAGCCGCTGGCGAATACCTAACGGTAGGGAAGCGGGCAGAATGTCTTCCACCTCTTCCAGCATAAAGCGCTGGCTCATTTCGGCGATCCGCCCGGGGATCTCAGCATCAGGAATATGGAACAGGCGGGCGTGCAGCTCGAGGTTTTGCCGCACGGTGAGTTCGCTATAGAGGGAAAAAGCCTGTGACATATAGCCAACGCGGCGGCGAGTCTCGATATCCCTGGGGTCTACCGGTTGACCAAATAGCCACGCTTCGCCTTCGCTGGCCGGTAGCAGCCCGGTCAGCATTTTCATGGTGGTCGATTTACCGCAGCCGTTAGAACCGAGAAAACCAAAAATCTCGCCGCGGGCGATACGAAAATTCACGTGGTCAACGGCGACAAAATTACCGAAGCGCATCGTCAGCCCGCGGGCTTCAATGGCAATTTCGCTCTCCTCTACGTTGCGCGGCGGGATAACTACCTCTTTATGCGCCAGACGTTGGGCTTCAGGAAGCAGGGCGGTAAAGGCCTGTTCCAGGGTCTGGCTTCCCGTGTGCGCTTTAAGTTCGTTCGCGCTGCCGGTCGCCAGAACCTCCCCCGCATTCATCGCGACCAGCCAGTCAAAGCGCTCCGCCTCTTCCATATAGGCCGTGGCGACCAGAACACTCATTTCCGGCTGACGCTGGCGAATACTGTCGATAAGATCCCAAAATTGCGCCCGGGAGAGGGGATCGACGCCAGTTGTCGGTTCATCGAGGATCAGCAGCTGCGGATCGTGAATGAGCGCGCAGCACAGGCCGAGCTTTTGTTTCATGCCGCCGGAGAGTTTTCCTGCCGGACGGTCGCGAAACGGCGCCAGGCCGGTGCTTGCAAGGAGCTCATCGATGCGGAGTTCTCGTTCTGCTTTATCATGGCCGAACAGGCGGGCAAAGAAATCGACGTTTTCATATACCGACAGGGTATGGTAGAGGTTCTTCCCAAGGCCCTGGGGCATCCAGGCAATTTTCGGGCAGACATCCTGACGGTGGCGCACATCGCTCATATCGCCGCCGAGCACCATGACGTTGCCGTGCTCAATCACTCGCGCGCCGGAAATCAGCGATAGCAGGCTGGACTTGCCCACGCCGTCTGGTCCGATCAGGCCAACCATACAGCGGGCGGGAATGCTCAGCGTAATATCCTTCAGTGCGGTGGTCGCGCCAAAGTGCTGACTGACGTTTTCCAGGCGAGCGATAGTTTTCATTGTGGCAGCCTCACCGTCAGCGTTTCAGGCCACGCCAGCTGGTTATCCAGGCGCACCCAGGCCATGCCGGGCAGCCCGGTTTTGACATACTCAAGATGCTGTTCCAGCAGCTCCGGCGGAATGCGGGCTTTGACGCGGAACATCAGCTTCAGCCTTTCATCGCTGGTCTCCACCGTTTTGGGGGTAAACTGCGCTACGCTGGCGACAAAACTGATATTCGCAGGAATAATCAGATTCGGCGCGGCGTCGAGGATAATGCGTGCTTCGCTGCCCAGCGCCAGCAGACCTGCCTGCTCGGTAGGCAGGAAGAAGGTCATATAGACGTCGGATAAGTCGACCATATTCAGTACCCGCCCTCCAGCGGCCAGGACTTCTCCCGGTTCTGAAACGCGGTACTGAATACGACCATCGCGTGGGGCTTTGAGCTCGCTATCATCGATATCGGCGATAATCCTGCGTTCTGTAGCCTGAGCGGCCTCAACCCGGGTTTGTGCCTGAATAATGCTGGTTCGCGCCGCTTCGATAGCCGCTCTGGCGGCTGAAACCTGTGCTTTTGCTGATTCCAGTGCCGCTCTGGCGCTTTCAGCTGCGGCCTGGTCGTCATCAAGCTGCTGAGCAGAAACGGCGCCGCGCTGAGAGAGGGTGTTGGAACGGACGTGACGCCTGGAAGCTGAGTTCAGTTCCGCCTGCCGCTGCTTCACGACCGCCTCGGCGGCGCGCATTTCGCCTTGACGCTGATCGAGTAGCGCTTTCGCGGCGGCAATTGAGCTTTCTGCTTCCTTGATTTGCGCGGCGGCTTCCAGTCTTTGTTCGTTGAGTACCCGTGTATCCATCCGGGCTAAGACTTCTCCCTGACGAACAAACTGCCCCTCTTTGACCAGTATCGTGTCGATACGTCCGGCGGTTTTGGTGGCGATATCAACTTCTGTGGCTTCAATTCTACCGTTGCTGCTGGCGAAGCCTGCCGGAAGTCCTGGCGGGCGCATCATCCACCAGGCTGCTGCTGCAATCACCACCAGTAAACCAATAACGTACCCGACCCAACGTCGTTTGATTTTGTCCATACGCGACTCGCTTTGTTTCATTGGCTAAGTGGTGCGCGTTTCTGCTCCGCGTGGCGAAGTCTCGTTTCCAGGAAAAGAAGGAAGGGGGTAAGGCAACCGGAGCGTGATTTATGCTGCGCTGCTAACCGGTCAGAATGAGGTGCGATTAATGTGGTCATCATCAGCCATCCTCGCCTTAATGAAACACGCATATCTATTGCTACCGTCTATGTGATACTAACACCCGCACTAAGTGTGTCCATATACATCATATGGACTTGTCGTAGGGTTAACATAAAAAAAGTGAAGACACCAATAAGACAATATTATCCTTACGGCTGCCTGATTTTAATGCTACAAATAGGGATCGCCCAATCTTCAGGTCACTTGATTAAATCATCATACTTATTAGCTGTTTCTCAACGCTAATAACCTGAGGATATTATTACCAGGCAACTGGCGCATTTTTAATCTGGTTGCACCTGAAGAACTGTTGTATGATCTGCGGCCCTGAAAATACACTAACGCCGGGCGAGTGCTTTATTCAATGAAAGATGAAAGCCAAAAATATATCTCGATTATTTTTAAGGAATGGTTGCCGCTGTACGACAGCCTGACACCGGAAGTGAAGGCGGTGCTTAAAAATATTGCCGGGCAGCAGGCGGAGGCGTTAGCAGCCCGTTTTTATGACTTTATTTTCCAGGATCCGGACATCGCCAGGCACCTTACCTATGATTTAGTCCAGGAGCGGCTCAGCAGTTCGCTGGCTCTTTGGGTGAAAGATATCCTGATGAGTGAGAAGGAAAATTTGCCGGCGCTGGCGGAGCGGCAGTACCAGATCGGCAGCATTCATTCGCGCATTGGTATTCCGGCAGAAGCGGTTCTTCGCGGTGCGCGCCAGCTGAAAGCCGGGCTGATTGAAAATATCCGCGATAGTAACCTCGATCGCGAGACCAGCGTTGCCGCCATCTACTACGCCATCATGGCTATTAATATGGCGGTAGAAATGATGTGCCATGCCTACACCTTATCCCACTACCGGGCGACAAAAAATGAAGAGGCTTACCGTCTGTATAGCCTGATGGATAACGTGCCGCTGGAATATGGCAAACAGCAGGCTGCTCTCTCCGGATGGGAAAATACCGCTATTTTTAATATCGTTAGCGATAATAAGACCGATATTAACGGAGCGTTATTATCTGATTCGGAATTTGGTTTGTGGTTCCGCCATAAATGCGTGCGTTATTTTAACAAAAATCCGCAAATGCAGGAAATCACCGACTTAATTAGTAAGGTCGATGCCCTGTTATCCGCCTGGAAATCATCGACTGACAATTCAGAGTATAAAAATACCCAGGCTCTGCTGCAGGGGATCCACATTCATTGCCAGCAGATCGGTAGTCAGCTGGGGGTTCTTTTTAGCAGCCTGTCGCAGATGCAAAGCGGTAAGGATACGTTGACCAGCCTGTTGAACCGCCGTTATCTGCCGGTTGTTCTTAAGCATGAAGTGACGCTGGCGATGGAATATGAATTGCCGATGACGGTAGCGATTATTGATATCGACCACTTTAAAGACATCAATGACAGCTGGGGTCATATGGTTGGCGATCGGGCGATTAAGCACGTCGCGGAACTGCTCAGCGATAATATCCGCTCCAGTGACTATATCTTCCGCTACGGCGGTGAGGAGTTTTTGCTGGTGCTGGTGGAAACCGGCGCGGCAGAGGCCTTTACTATCCTTGAGCGGCTGCGCAAAAAAATCAGCCAGCTGGCGTTCAGCGTTGGCGCTGACAATGAGATTTCGATCACCGCCAGCATCGGCTACGCCGTGCATAGCGGTCATCCGGATTACAACCTGTTGCTGCGCGACGCCGACAGCGCGCTTTACGTCGCTAAGCGCGCCGGGCGCAACTGCGTGAAGAAGTATGAGGGCGACGGGAATTAATCTGCCCAGCCCTTCCCGGAGGCGGCGCGCTGCGCCTGTCCGGGCTACCTGATCGCAGGCGGCAGTGCACCTGTAGCCCTGGCAAGGTGCTTCAGGCGCCGCCCCCGGGAGAGATGCGGCAACGGAGTTCAATGTGGAGGGTGTTCCCGGAGGCAGCGCGCTGCGCCTGTCCGGGCTATCTGACCGCAGGCGGCTGTGTACCTGTATCCCGGGCAAGGCGCTTCAGGCACCACCCCCGGGAGAGATGCGGCAACGGAGTTCAAGGAGGCGAGATCTCCGCGCCTCAAAACAACACCGGCAGCCCCAGGCCGCGTTTCACCTCATGTAACGTCCGTTGGGTCAGCTGGTGCGCCCGCTCGCTTCCCCGGCGCAGCAGCTCCAGCAGCATGCCTTTATCCTGAATACAGGTCGCCCGGCGTTCGCGTATCGGCGCCAGCAGCTCCTGCAGGCAGGCTTCCAGCTCGTTTTTGCACTGTCTGTCGCCCAGCCCTCCGCGCTGATAGTGGGCTTTCATATCGGCAACGATTGTTTTATCGGCATGGAAGGCATCGAGATAGGTAAAGACCACGTTACCTTCGACCTGGCCCGGATCGGTAACTCGCAGGTGATTCGGATCGGTATACATCGCGCTGACCGCACGATGGATCTCGTCTTCGCTGGCCGAAAGCGTGAGCGTATTGCCCAGCGATTTCGACATTTTAGCATTGCCGTCGACGCCCGGCAGGCGGCTTACGTCGCTGAGTAGCGCTTTACAGTGCCGCAAGATTGGCGTCGTCGTCAGGCTATTCATTTTGTGCACGATCTTGTTGGTTTGTTCAATCATCGGGAGCTGATCGTCGCCAACCGGCACCAGACCGGCTTTGAAGGCGGTGATATCGGCGGCCTGGCTAATGGGATAGGCTAAAAACCCTACCGGCAGCGATCGAGAAAATCCCTTCTGCGCGATTTCATTTTTCACCGTTGGGTTGCGTTCAACCCGGGCGACGGTGACGATATTCATATACAGCGCGCTGAGTTCGGCCAGTGCCGGCAGAGCAGATTGCAGGCAAATAGTGGTCTTCTGCGGATCGATGCCGACGGCGAGATAATCGGCCATCACCTCAAGAATGTTGTGGCTGATTTTTTGCGGGTTGCTGCCGTTATCGGTTAATCCCTGCAGGTCGGCGATCAGGATAAACTGCTGGTGGTCGTGCTGAAGCTGTACGCGCTGGCGCAGAGACCCGACATAGTGGCCGAGATGCAGCTGGCCGGTGGGGCGGTCGCCGGTCAGAATAGTGTGGCTGGTGTTCATGAGTGACTCCTTTGGATGCTATCAGGCCGAAGGGCGACACGCAGAAACAACAAAGCCGCCTTCCGGCGGCTTTGAATAGTGGAAACGTTAAATCATGCCGCCTGTTATGCAGGCAGCCACCAACGGCAGGGGTGAGATATGACAACGTTTCTGTTCATCCCGTTATCCTGCCACGAAAAGTCGCGGTAGCGAAAGCCCTTTTTCATTTAGCGATACACCGGCATCAGGTTAAAGCTGGATAAAATATGAATAATTGCGTTAGCGCCGCCGAAGCATAAAATCAGGATAATCATGGCGTTGCCTCCCCAGACTCGATAGTTAGGGCTACCAAAACGCCGGCGCGAAGCGCGCGCCAGCAGGGCGGGGACGATAGCAGCCCATACCGTAGCGGCGAGACCGGCGAAGCCAATGGCGTAGATAAATCCGTTGGGCCACAGCAGCCCGCCGATAATCGGCGGCAGAAAGGTCACCAGTGCGGTTTTGAAACGTCCCAGCCGGCTGTCGTCGAACTTAAACAGATCCGCCAGGTAATCGAACAGGCCGAGTGTTACGCCCAGGAACGAGCTGGCGACGGCGAAGTTGGAAAAGACGGTCAGCAGTAAATCGAGAGTCGAACTGTTCAACAGGCCGCTTAAGGTCTGCACCAGCACGTCGATATTGCCGCCTTTTTCGGCGATAGCGATAAACGCCGGGCGCGGAATATTGCCCATGGTGCCGACCAACCAGATGATATACAGCACCAGCGCCATCAGCGTACCGAGCAGCAGGCAGCGGCGAATAATCAACGGGTCTTTACCGTAGTACTTCATCAGGCTGGGTACGTTGCCGTGATAGCCAAAGGAGGCCAGGCAGAACGGCAGCGTCATCAGAACATAGGGCAGATAGGACGCGTTTGTTTCCGTGCGGTTAAACAGAATCGCAGGTTCCACGTGCCACATCAGGCCGCCAAAGGTCATAAAAAAGGTGAGAATTTTGGCGCCCAGCACGATAGTTGTCATCCGGCTTACCGCTTTGGTGCTCAACCAGACAATAAAGGCAACGACCAGCGCGAACGCCAGACCGCCTAAACGAGCCGGTACTGCGATGTCCATTTGCGCAAAAGTATGCTGAATAACCGAACCGCTGGCGGATATATAGGCGTAGGTCAAAATATATAATACAAAGGCGACGGTCAGGCCATTAATAATATTCCAGCCGTTACCCAGTAGATCTTTTGTAATCGTGTCGAAGCTGGCGCCAATATGATAGTTAAGGTTTGCTTCAAGGATCATTAACCCGGAGTGCAGCATACAAAACCAGGTAAATATTAACGCCAGCAGCGACCAGAAAAACCAGGCGCCGGACATGACCACTGGTAAAGAGAACATGCCGGCGCCAATAATTGTGCCGCCGATGATCATTGCTCCGCCAATCAGCGATGGCGTATTTTTTGAGACCGCTTTGGATACCGATAATGTAGCCATAAGGTGTATTCCTCACGTGGCTATAATCATTATATCCGTCATACTTCAAGCGCAGATATATTGGCTGCAACTCGAATTATTCAGGATACAGATAACGAGCTGCGGGCAAACGGCTACCCTGGCGCAACCCGAATGATTGAGCTTATTGATATGGTCTGGCAATTAAGGGCGCCCCCATTGCGAGAGCGCCCTGCCCGGGTTATTTCACCGGCTTCAGCCTGGCGACAAAGTGGCGCAGTACCGGCGGCTCATAGGTAAAGGTCAGACCCTTAATCGTGGAGGCGCGCGCCTTAACGGCGATCAGCGCATCAGCGATATAGTCCATATGATCGTTGGTATAAACGCGGCGCGGGATGGTCAGGCGCAGCAGCTCCATCGGCGATGCTTTCTGCTTACCCGTTTGCGGATCGCGGCCCAGCAGCAGGGAGCCAATTTCCACGCTACGGATACCTGCTTCCAGATACAGCTCGTTATTTAGCGCATGAGCCGGGAACTGTTCCGCCGGAATATGCGGCAGCAGCAGTTTGGCATCGACGAATACCGCATGGCCGCCGGTTGGATACTGGATCGGGATGCCGCCTTCGCGCAGACGTTCGCCAAGATATTCCACCTGATTGATACGATAAGCGAGGTAATCCTCGTTGGTTCCTTCTTCCAGACCGATAGCCAGCGCCTCCATATCGCGCCCCGCCAGGCCGCCGTAGGTGACAAAGCCCTCCATCGGCACGCAGCGAATGCGCACTTCGTTGAACAGCTCTTCGTCATCGCGGAAGCAGCACAGGCCGCCGATGTTTACCATCGGGTCTTTCTTGGCGGACATGGTCAGCATATCGCCGTACTGGTACATCTCAAGAATAATCTCTTTCACCGATTTATCGGCGTAGCCCTCTTCGCGCTGTTTAATAAACCAGGCATTTTCGCAGAAACGGGCGGAGTCGATGACCACCGGAATATTGTTCTGGCGCGCAATTTGATACACCTCGCGCATATTCGCCAGCGATACCGGCTGACCGCCGGAGCTGTTACAGGTGACGGTGGTAATAATTGCCGCCACGTTTTCCGCGCCGTGCTCGGCGATGGTCGCTTTGAGTAAATCAATATCAAAGTTGCCTTTCCAGTCGTACCACGAGGTGGTGTCGAAGGCCTTCGGTGTCACCACGTTGATGGCTTTTGCGCCGTTGAGTTCAACGTGTGCGGCGGTGGTATCAAAGTGGAAGTTGGAGATAAACACCGGATGCGCCGACTTGCGGCGAGCAATCAGGCTCGGGAACAGAATCTGCTCCGCGCCGCGTCCCTGGTGGGTCGGAATGGTATACGGATAGCCGATGATCTCTTTGACTTTTTCACACAGGTGCTGATAGTTACGCGACCCGGCATAAGCCTCGTCGCCCATCATCAGCCCGGCCCACTGATGGTCGCTCATCGCGCCGGTGCCGGAGTCGGTCAGCAGGTCGATATATACGTCCTGGCTATTGAGCAAAAACGGGTTGTAGCCCGCTTCTTCCAGGGCTTTAACACGATCGTCAAAGGTGGTCATGCGAATGTTTTCGACCATTTTAATGCGGAACGGCTCAGGGATACGTTTCATTTATTTTCTCCATAGGGATGCTGTGCCGCGTTTGGCTATTTGGCGACAAATAAAAGACGCGACAAATAACGACTAAACGCAGTTCTAAATAAAATTTTTAGGGAATGAACAGCAGCGGAGAATTAACGAGGGAAGTCGTTGGAGATACGATGATCCAAATTATACCAGTCGTCCAGGCCGCCCTGGGCTATGAGGCGATAAATCGATTTTTGCGTCATTACATCGTCCTCTGTGGTTGAAGGGATGTGATAAAAATAAAGTAAAACGAAAAAATAACCACGATTAAAATCACAAAAAATTATTTATCGATAAGCGGTGGATAAAAATTTGATGTTCGTCGTAATTTTAGGTTTTTTTGATTATATGATTAGCTGGCGATGGTTTTTTGTTTCTTTATTTCGACAATAACGCTTTGTTCAGGAAGTTTTGGCGCCTTCATGAGAATACACGAAGGCGCAGGTGGCTTACATGCTGGAGAAGACGTTCATGATGATGCCGCCGGAGATAATCAGCACCATGGCGAGGATGGCCGGGATATCGGGTTTTTGTTTATAGAGAATCATCGAGCAAATCGTGACGCCGACGATACCAAAGCCGCACCATAACGAGTAGGCGACGCCGACCGGAATGGTGCTCATCGCGCGGGTGAGGGCGAAGTAGCACAGGCCGTAGGCGCAGACCACCAGCACCGATGGCGCCAGTTTGCTAAAGCCGTTGGTCTTTTTGATCATCGACGTGCCGGTGATTTCGGAGCCGATAGACAGCGCCAGCCATAAAAATCCGAGGTTAAACATTGGTAATTCCTTTTCTGTTAGTTGGCGACTTTATTATCCAGGGATGAAGCTGCAGCCACCGGCTCTGCGGGCGTTTCTTCGCTACCCATTTTGGAAAACAGGTTCATGATGACGATACCGCTGGCGATAACCGCCATGCCGATAATGGCGGCGGTGTCCGGGTGCTGGCCGTAAAACGCCATTCCCAGGGTCGACACCACGAGGATGCCGGTACCGGACCAGGTGGCGTAGGCCAGACCGACGGGAATATCTTTCACCGCGCGGGACAGCGAGTAGTAGCAGGTGCAGTACAGCAGCACCAGCAGCCCGAGCAGCAGCATTTTGGTGATCCCTTCACTGCTGCCGAACATTTTGAGGGTGGAGGTGGCTGAGGTTTCGGAAACGATAACCAGCAGCATCCATAGCCAACACTTTGTTTTTGAAGACATAAGTTAAACTCCGGGTTTACTATTTAAGGTAAGGTTCTTTTTTTCTGTTTTTTAAAAAATCGATAGCGGCATCGGTTAACTGCGCTTGAGGCGCACCGGCCAGCGCCGGATTATTCACCACGTCTGTGACAGTGAGATAACGGCGCGGACCGCTCGCCGGCGCCACCGTTACTTCGCGACCCGACGCCAGCTTCTCCAGCAATTCGTTCATGGTGCACAGCGTGACGCCGCATTCGGCCAGGCGGGAAAGCGTGGCCTGCATATGCCCGGCGTAAGCGGTATCAGGCTGCGCGCCCCGCAGCTGGTTAAGCTCGCTGGCGGGATCGCAGTGATAGCGCAGCGCCAGCACCGGCAGACCGCTCAGCAGAGCATCGTGCACGCGGTGGGCAAGGGGACCGTGCAGAGAACCATTCACCAGATCCGCCGCCAGCGGGTAGTCGAGAAATGGCAGCAGCAGCGCTTTATACGCAGCGGACGGCAGCCCATATTGCCAGTCAGCCGCCGGTAGCGTTTTACCGATACTCTGCCACTGCTCGCCGTCGTCAATGCCGCTATCCAGCGCCAGGTGCAGGCTCTCGCCGCAGCCGGCCAGCCGCTGGCGAATAGCGTGCCGGTAGCCCGCCGCGGCGGTCACCATTACCAGTACCGGCGGCCGCAGACGCTGGACAATGCGTTCAACCAGCTCTTCCATCTGTTGGTTGGTCATGGCGAGCCTCCGTTAGCCGATGAGCGCGACCTGCGCGCCGTTTTTCAAGCCGGCGGCGTTGGCCTCTTCGGTATCAATATGAAACTCCAGCGCGAAGTCTTCGCGTACCCGCACGACCACTTCATCGAAGGTCAACTGGCGTTCACCGTTGCTGCGGACGCTAACCTTCTGGCCGTTGGTGACGTTCAGCTGGCGGGCGTCCTGCGGTGACATATGGATATGCCGCCAGGCGCAGATCACCTGAGACCGCAGTTCAACGTGGCCTGCCGGGCCGATCAGCAGCGCGCTGCCCGCATTCTCCAGCTGGCCGGATTCGCGAACCGGTGCTTTGATGCCGAGGGTAAAGCAGTCGGCGCGGGAGATTTCCAGCTGCGATACCGGGCGGGTTGGGCCGAGGACGCGCACGTGGGTGAGCGAGCCCTTCGGACCGACCACAGTGACGCACTCCTGGGCGGCGAACTGTCCCGGCTGACGCAGCGGCTTAAACGGCGTCAGGACATAGCCCTTGCCAAACAACGCTTCGACGTCCTGCTGCGCCAGATGGACGTGACGGTTAGAGATGCCGACCGGGATAGCCGGCGCAACGTGGCTCAGGCGGGCGGCGATTTTTTCATGGAGCAGGGTGTCGATCATGCCTTCTTCCCTTTCCTCATCGCCGCGTTTTTATCTTCCGTCGCCGCGGGCGCGGCGGCGGGCTCAGTGGGTTCCCTTGTTTCCACAGCGGCGGGTGCGACGATTTCAGCCTCAAGCGGGGCTGCAGCGGCAGCTTTCGCACGCGGCGGATGGCCTTTGAGGGTGCTGAGGGCTTCCACGACGCTGCGTTCCGGACGAGCAATCGTCAGGGATTTCACCTGCGGGTCGATAAGCTCAGCGACGGCTACGCCGCGTTCGATGGCGGTGTGAATCGCGCTGATCTCCCCCTCAAAGCAGACGCTAACCAGCCCCGATCCGACTTTGCGGTAGCCAAAGCAGGTCACTCCTGCGCTTTTACAGGCGGCATCTACGGCCTGAACGGCGGCAACTAACCCTCGCGTTTCAATTACGCCTAAACTTTTCATTGTCGGCTCCTGTTAATGGCGGACTAAGCGAATATCAAAATCAAACTGCGTGAAGAACGTTTCCAGCCGGTCTAACTCTTCGGCGGAATATGTCGGGTCCCGGGCGATGGGGTAGGGCATATCGAGGCGCTCATATTTTTTGCGCCCGAGCTGGTGGTACGGCAGCATATCGATGCGGCGGATATTTCCGCGCTTCGCCAGCTTTTGTACATAATCAATGGCCCCGGTAATGGCATCGAACGAGTCGTTATAGCCGCGAACCAGCGGCATGCGGATAATGACGTTAGCGCCGGAATCCACCAGCCACTCCAGGTTGCGGCGAATGCCTTCGTTACCAATGCCAAATAACGCTTTATGGTGCTCGCTATTAATTTGCTTAATATCGAATAAGAAGGTGTCGGTCACCGGCGCCAGCTTTTGATAATTAGCCAGCGGCGTAGTGCCCTGCGTTTCCACGGCGGTATTGAGCATCATCTTTTTGCATTCGCTAAATAGCGCGACGGCAAAATCGGTCTGCAGGCTCATTTCTCCGCCACCGATGGTGACGCCGCCGCCGGAGGAGATATAAAAGTCGTAGTCCTGCATGATGATCTCCATCAGTTCGCTGACGGTGACATCTTTACCCATAATATCCAGCGCGTTCTGCGTGCAGATCTCTTCGCACTTGCGGCAGCCGATGCAGTCTTTATTGCGGTTGACGAAGTGCTTCATTTCGCCGTTTTCTTCCGCCCGATAATGAATTCCCGCCGGGCAGACGTTGACGCAGTCGCCGCAGTTAATGCATTTATCCTGGGAGAACATCACCTGAAACTGGCTATTCAGCCCTTCCGGGTTAGCGCACCACGGGCAGCGAATATTGCAGCCTTTGAAAAAAACCAGCGTGCGGATCCCATCGCCGTCATAGATCGAATATTTCTGAATATTGAATATTCGCCCGGTTAATTCTTGTTTTGCGCTCACATTTACCTCCAGAAATACGATCGGGACATCCGTGTCCAAAAACGTCCGTGTTTTTATCAGAACTTCTCAATTACCGTACGGCTGATAATCTCGTCCTGAACTTCTTTGCACAGCTCAACGAAGTAGGCGCTGTAGCCCGCGACGCGGACGATCAGATCGCGATATTTTTCCGGCTCCTGCTGGGCTTTTTTCAGCACTTCGTTATCGACATAGCTGAACTGCATCTGGCCATTGCCGAGAATCGACGCGGTGCGCAGCAGGGTAATCAGGCCGTGACGACCTTCTGGGGTATCCAGCAGCCCTTTGAGGAACTTGAAGTTGTGCACCATGCCGATGTTCATGGTTTCGACGTTCATCTTGCTCACCGACTTGATGATCGCCGTTGGGCCCTGCTTATCCGCGCCCTGGGTCGGGCTGATACCGTCGGAGAGCGGCATCCACGCCAGGCGACCGTTCGGCGTGGCGTTGGTCAGCTCGCCGATCGGCGTGTTGTTGGAGATTGAGAGGGTGCCGTGGCTCAGGGTGGAGTAGAGCATCTTGTACTTACGGCACTCGCGCTCGGTCCACTCGGTGATATCCAGCGCGTACTGGTCAACGTAGTTATCATCGTTGCCGTATTTCGGCGCGTTGAGGCAGTCGCGGCGCAGGCCTTCAAAGCCTTCGAAGTTCGCCAGCAGCGCGTCGCGCATCTGCTCGAGGGTGTATTTCTTATCTTCAAACACCAGCTTACGAATCGCCGCCATGGAGTCGACGTAGGTCGCCAGACCGGAGAAGATCAGCCCCGGGCCGTGGTTGATCATCGCGCCGCCGGCGGCAACGTCTTTGCCTTTTTCCATGCAGCCTTCCACCAGCAGCGACATCAGCGGCTTCGGCGCCACGTCGCGGTGCACGCGCTGGCTGATGACCGTGCCGATCGCCGACAGGCGTACGATATGGGCAATCTGTTTTTTCACCGCCGCGTCGAATGCTTCGAAGGTGTGCAGGTCGCGCAGGTCGCCGGTATCCAGCCCCTGATAGCTGTCAAACAGCACCATCCGGCCGCGGTTTAAAACGAACTCAATGGCGATGGGCCACTGGGTGTAGCCGGTGGAGGTCCACTGGTAGATACGCCCGGATTTCTGCGGCTCAACGCAGCCCATCAGGCAGTAGTCGCGGGCGTCTTCGAAATCGAAGCCTTTTCGCAGCATCATCTTGATATGGGAGTCGTCGAAGTGGCAGGCGGGGAAGCCCATCCCCGCTTTGACGACGTCGACGATTTTTTCCATATACTTCTGCGGCGACTGGTTGTGAATACGGCAGGCCAGCGACGGCTGGTAAACCTTCACGAAGCGCACGGCGTCCATGATCAGGTAGGTCAGATCGTTACAGGCATCGCCGCCGGAGCGCTTCTGACCGCCGACGGTCAGGTTGATAAACGGCTGATAGCCGGCGAAATATTTCGCCCCCAGCTCGCTGGACATCCACATCAGCTCGGCGCATTTGATGATAAACGCCTGCAGCAGCTCCAGCGCGGCGTCGTGCGTCAGGCGGCCTTCGCGGATATCGGCTTCGAACATCGGGTAGCAGTACTGGTCAACGCGGCCCAGCGACAGCCCGGTCTGGTTCTCTTCGATTTCAAACAGCGATTCCACGGTCCAGATGCTTTGCAGCGCTTCCTGCAGGGTTTTCGGCGGATTCGCCGGGACGTTCTGGTTCACTTCGGCGATGGTCAGCAGCTCGGCGCGGCGCTGGGCGTTCTGTTCAACGGCGGCCAGTTCGCGGGCGCGGGCGGCGATGCGCTGCGCGTAGTTAATCACCCCTTCGCAGGTTTCAATGGCCGCCTTGTAGTAGTAAATACGGTCGATATCTTCCGGGTTTTCCATGCTCAGGCTGGCGAGATGCGCCTCGGCGTCGGCTTTAATGCCGTTCATCCCTTTGGTAAACAGCAGCACGTCGTAGCCCGGGCAGGTGTCGCCGCCGCCGTTGATCTGGTGGTAGGAGAGGTCGCTGACGAAGGTTTCGCCGCTGAATGCCCACACGCCCGCTTCGCGGTACTGGGCTTCGCAGATTTCGTCCAGCGAGCGGCCTTCCCAGAACGGTACGATCTCTTCGCGGATGGTTTTCTTATCTGCTTCGCTGATCTCAAACGGATCCTGCGGACGGGTGCTCATGGTATCGAGTTCGTCGCGCACCCAGCGCCAGGCGATATCCGGCGAAAACGCCCCCGCGCGCGGCTTGCCGCATGGATGACCGACGATCAGCTCATCGTCCTGAACCAGAATCGGCGCGGTTTCGCAGGCGTGACGGAAGGCTTTGGCGCGCAGCAGAATTGTCGGCATGCCGGGGTTGGCTTTCACCACTTCGGTAAAGGCCAGCGCGCGGTAGATAGAGACGCTCGGGCGCACGGTCAGATAGTGGTTGCGCAGGCGCTGCATGCGCGGAGTCAGGCCTTCCGCCGCTGGCGTCTCGCCGGTGGCGGCAAACGGGGCGGCGGAAACGTGCTGTACGCCCTTGAACAGACGCACCGGCAGATGCAGGGCGCTCAGGTTTTGCTGCGCGCTGAGAAACATGTCGGAGAGCTCGTTGATGCGCGCGTTCTCAAGGCTTGCGCCGTGCAGCATGGCGTCAAACATCGGATAACCGTCGATAGTGCAGGCGGCGCGGACTTCACTCAGTTCTGCCAGTTTAAACCACAGCGATTCGACGATTTCATAGGCCTGCTGCTGAGACAGCGCGCCGTTGTTGATGTCGTGCTGATAGTAAGGCAGCAGGGCTTTATCCGCGCCTTCCGGGTTGACGGCGTAGCTGCCGTTGTCCAGCTGAAGCGCCAGCTGGAACAGATAAAATGCCTGGCACGCCTCTTTGAAGCTGCGCGCCGGATGCGCCGGAACGTGGTGCAGAATGGCGGCGCTGTCCAGCAGTTCCGCCCGACGGTAAGCGTTGGTTTCCGCGGCAGCCAGCTGTTCCGCGCTGTTGGCCAGGTTTTGCGCCAGCGCCAGCAGGGCATCGCAGGCGTAGATGGCCGCGCGGCAGCCGTTGACTTCGTCCATGCCGCTGCGGCTGACGGCGCTGCCCAGCACGCGGGTTTTCTCTTCCAGCTGATGTTTTATCGCCAGCACGCCTTTTTCTATCACCAGCTTGTAATCCGGGGAGTCGAGATCGCTATTCAGGTTGAGGAACTGGAACGCGGATGGGCGACGGGCGGCGCTCTCGTCGTGGAAAATCGCCCCGTGCGGTTTGCGGGTCTGGTTGCCGACGATCAGCTCGTCGGCGCTGATGCACAGCGGCAGCTGGCGCATCAGTTCATAGAAACGGCGCGCCGGTTTGACGGCGGCGGGAACCCCGGCGATATCGCCATCAAGGGCGTTGAGCGTGGCGGCATGTTCGGTGCACAGGGTGCTTTTTTGTGAGAGTAAACGTTCTGCCAACACTTTGACGCGCGGCGTTAAGCTGTAGTGTGCCATGGGTAAGGTTCTCCAAATCTTGTTATCAGTGGCCCTGAACGGCGTTGCCGGTCCATGCCCGGCGATAGAGTTCGGTCAGTGCGTGAGCATCCGGCGCGCGTGGGTTCGTCGGGGTACAGCTGTCGCGTAACGCCTGGCCGACCATCTCCGCCAGCCGTTGTTCAAACTCGTCTGCAAGGACGCCGGTATCGCGGATGCCGGCCGGCATGCTCATTTCGTCTTTAAGCGCCTGAATGGCGACCAGCAGGCTGGCGACGCCCTGGCGGGTAGTGGCCGCAGGCAGATCCAGCAGATGGGCTAATCGGGCATATTTGTGGGCGGCATCGGTAGCGCACTGCCCGTGATAATCGGCGTTCCAGGCCACCACGTCCGCCATCAGCAGGGCGTTGGCGCGACCGTGGGGGACGCGAAACACGCCGCCGAGCGCGTGGGCAAGGCTGTGGGTAATGCCCAGCGAGGCGTTAGTGAAGGCCATGCCTGCCATGCAGGAGGCGTTGTGCATCTTTTCCCGCGCCAGCAGGTCGCCACCGTTGCGCCAGCAGGTCGGCAGAAAGCGAAATACCTGCTGCACCACTTTCTCCGCCAGCGCATCGGAAAAGTCGCTGGCGGCGAGGGAGACATAGGCTTCCAGCGCGTGACACAGTACGTCCATCCCGGTATCGGCTGTGATCGCCGGCGGCACCGAGGCCACCAGCGCCGGGTCAAGAATGGCGATATCCGGCAGCAGCGACGGGTCCACCAGCACCAGCTTCTCAGCGTGGGCTTTTACCACTGAAAAGGCGGTGACCTCAGAGCCGGTACCGCTGGTGGTGGGGATCGCCACAAAGCAGGGCGGCTCGCGGTGAGCGTCCGGACGGGTTTGCGCCAGGGCGAAAATAACCGCTTTGGCTGCATCAATCACCGAACCGCCGCCCAGCGCGATAACCAGATCCGGATAGCTGGAATCCATCCGCTTCATACCGCGCACCACGGTGGCGATATCCGGGTCGGCCACTACGTCGTCCCAGACCTGGAAAGCGATGCCGCGTGTATGGAGGATCTGCGTGACGCGATCGGCGAGGCCAAACTTAACCATCGCCTGGTCGGTGACCAGCAGCACGTTGCGGGCGGGCAGCTCGTTCAGGATGGCAAGCGCATCCTGACCAAAGCGAATCCGGGGTTTCAGCAAAAATTCACTCATTGGGTTATTGACTCCTTAAGCGTCCCGAAACACGTTCTCGACAATGGCGACCACCGACATGGCCTTGTAGCGCTCTTTGTTGAGCGCCAGGTACTCTTCGGCCAGCACGATGTCGTGCATACCGGCGCCGACGCTATCAACGGCAACCCAGGTCTGGTCTTTCATCGGCTGCTGGTCATCATCTAATTTGACGATCAGCAGCAGGTTGCTGCCCCGTAGCTCATCGCACTTCTGCGTGGCGACGACATGTCCGACTACCTTTGCGAGAATCATTGTTTTTATCGCCTTATATCAATGTGTTACTTACCAAGGCGTTCCAGCACCTGGCGGATGACGCGTTCCACGTTTTGCTCATTAATCTCGCTTTCCGCGCCGACGGCGGCAGCAGGCGCAAAGCGATCGTCGGCGCTGGCTGGATGGGCTGCGGTCGCCGGGGCGTTAAAACGTTCATCGTCGAAGATGCTGCGGTTCGGGCCGGCCGCCGGGCTGACGATGGTCGGCTGCGGTTCCGGGCGGCTGCCCGGCGCGCGCAGTTCATCGATGGAACGAACGCCGTAGCCCACTTTGCGGATGTTGAGCAGGTTCATCGGCCCGACGTTGTCTGAGCTGGAGCCGCCGCCGACCGCGCCGCAGCCGAGGGTCAGGGCCGGGGTGATATTGGTGGTCGCGCCGATGCCGCCCAGCGCCGCCGGGGTGTTGATCAGAATGCGGTTAACCGGTTTTTCCAGGCAGAACTGGCGGATGACGTCCTGGTTGCGGGTGTGGATCACCAGCGTGTGGCCGAGGCCTTCGTTGGTCAGCAGCTCCACGACGCGGTGGCAGGCGGCTTTCCAGTCCTCTTCGACGTACAGGCCGAGTACCGGGCACAGTTTTTCCCGCGAGTAGGGGTTGGAATGCGATACCGTGGTCTGCGCGGCAATCAGCACCCGGGTGCTGGCCGGGACGCAGAAGCCGGCCATCTGGCTCAGATAGAGCGCGGTTTTACCGACCACTTTGGGGTTGATGGTGCCGTTGGGGCGCAGCAGCAGGGCCGCCATTTTTGCCGCCTCGCTTTCGTTCATGAAGTACGCGCCCTGAGCTTCCAGTTCGCGATGCACTTCGTCGTAGATGCAGCGTTCGACGATAATTGACTGCTCGGAGGCGCAGATCACGCCGTTATCGAAGGTTTTACTGGTGATGATATCTTTCACCGCGTGGGGGATATCGGCGCTGCGTTCGATAAACGCCGGGCCGTTACCCGGGCCACCGCTAATGGTCGGCGTGCCGGACGCGTAGGCGGCGCGCACCATGCCTTCGCCGCCGGTCGCCAGGATCAGCGACACGTCTTTGCTGTGCATCAGCTCTGAGGTGGCTTCGAGGGTCAGCTGGCTAATGGCGTCGACGCTACCGGCAGGTGCCCCTGCCGCTTCCGCCGCGCGTTTCACGATTTCAATCGCTTTCCAGCTGCACTGGCGGGCGCCGGGATGCGGGGAGAAGATAATCGCGTTGCCGGCCTTCAGGGCGATCAGCGTTTTGTAGATGACGGTGGAGGTCGGGTTGGTCGACGGCACCAGCGCACAAATCACCCCCAGCGGCACGCCCACGTCCATCACTTTTTGTAGCGGATCGTCATGAATGATGCCGACGGTCTTCATATCTTTGATGGCGTCGTAGACGCGCAGCGAGGCGAAGCGGTTCTTCAGCACTTTGTCCTGCCAGTTGCCAAAACCGGTTTCTTCCGCGGCCATTTTCGCCAGCGCTTCGGCATGATGCGCCGCTTCCTGGGCCACGTTCTTCACGATGGCGTCGATTTGCTGCTGCGAAAAGGTGGCCAGAATCGCCTGCGCCTTTTTGGCATTGCGCACCAGCTCCCGGGCGTTCTGCCGGGACTGCAAATCGTTATCCAGTTCAATCATGAGTCTATCCTTCATCAGACTAAAAGAGTGGAGACGGGGCGCGCCCTGTCAGGTCATGCTTTGTGCTGCGCCGCGATTTTTTCGATGTCGTTATGCGGACGCGCGATGACGCGAGAGGTGACGACTTCGCCGATGCGTTTTGCCGCTTCCACGCCGGAATCCACCGCGGCATTCACCGCGCCGACGTCGCCTTTCACCATCGCGGTGACGAGGCCGGAACCGACGTTTTCATAGCCTATTAGCTCGACGTTGGCGGCTTTACACATCGCATCCGCCGCTTCGATACAGGCCACCAGCCCTTTGGTTTCGATAAGCCCTAGCGCTTCTTTCATCAGGTTTTTCTCCGGTTAATCCATGATTTTGTAATGCGAGACGATTTTGTTGATGTCGTTATGCGGGCGGGCGATAACCAGCGAAGTCACCACTTCACCGATGCGCTGCGCGGATTCGACGCCGGAATCCACCGCTGCTTTCACCGCGCCGACGTCGCCTTTCACCATCGCGGTGACGAGGCCGGAGCCGACGTTTTCATAGCCAATCAGTTCAACGTTGGCGGCTTTACACATCGCATCCGCCGCTTCGATACAGGCCACCAGACCTTTGGTTTCGATAAGCCCTAATGCATCACCCATTTGCGTTCTCCTGGCCATCAGGCCTTGTGTTTAATGACGATTTTGTTGATGTCGTTATGCGGACGAGCGATAACCAGCGAGGTCACCACTTCACCGATGCGCTGCGCGGATTCGACGCCGGAATCCACCGCCGCTTTCACCGCGCCGACGTCGCCCTTCACCATGACGGTCACCAGCCCCGAGCCGATGTTTTCATAGCTAATCAGCTCGACGTTGGCGGCTTTACACATCGCATCCGCGGCTTCAATGCAGGCCACCAGACCTTTGGTTTCGATAAGCCCTAATGCATCACCCATGGTTTCTCCTCCAGAACAGGTTTTGTGATTCGGAAAACCGACCGCGTAACGGCGTCAGGACGCGGAAGCGGCGTTCGGGGTTCACTATAGGGAATGGCGAATGAAGTGAAATTTAAATCTGCTTGATGGGTATTTTTAGTCTTTTACTCTGTGATTTAGATTGGTTAAGACGCTGATTTATGCATTTGTGCTGTAATGGCGGGACAGATTGAGTGACGATTGCGGCGCTTTTTTCACCATTTAGCCGGAGACGAACTGATGTTAACAAGTTGCTAATTTATTGCAGATAAAGGGTAATTTGACGATGTATGAAGTGTGGAGAGGATCGTGTTTTATTCGGCAGGCTAAATACAAAACGTGCGGTTTTACTAAAGCGAAAGCGATGAAGGAAAAGTGGGGGTGAGCTTAGTCAAGCTTGCTGCCGGACTTCAGGGTGCAGACGTAGAGCGGTGAGTTGATAGAGCTGAGAAGGATGGCTTTCTCATTGAGCTTCTGCGCGTTGAGGAACAGGCCATCGTGGCTGTCCGACATCTCGCGCATAAAGTAGTCGAAGATCACGTCCGGCGACTCATCAATGGACGAGGCGCTGGATTCCCACTTGCTGATGCGATAGTGGCGCTCGGTGGTGGAGATGCGCTTGCTGGTGTAGCTGAATTTGACGTAGCGCTGGAGGTAAAGCCAGCCGGCGGCGGAATCGGTATAGCCTTCAACCACCATTGAGCCTTTGCCGTTGGCGGCAAAGTTGAAATGGATATTGCCGTTAACGTTCTCCTTCTCCATGTTCTCAAAGCGCATAATCGCTTTTGTCGAACAGCTCATTACCCCGCCGTTTTCGACCGGCAGCAGCTTCCAGGCGCAGAACCCGGCGGCGGCAATAAACACCAGGCTGGAGAGGGCGAAAAAAGGGCGTGGGGCGAGTCTCATTGCGGCTTCCATGAATAGTAAAAATAGTTATCGCAGTAGCTGAACGGGTTATCTTCATGCATCGCGCAGTGGGCGAGGAACACCCGGCCCAGGCCGTTGGTTTCCAGCCGGTCGCCATAGAAGAAGACGAAGCGTTCGCCGGGTTTGCACTCCAGCTTCAGGCGCTGGCGGACGGCATCGAAATTCTTGCCATAGGCGGGGCTGGCAACGGATCGCAGCATCTCATCGCTGGCCAGCAGCTCGCACTGGCTGTGGCGCATTTGCGTCAGGGTGATAGGGCGCGATTCGCTGCTGCCGAGAAAACTGCAGACCACCAGCAGCAGGGCGATGGTGAGCAGGCAGCCGCCGGCCAGATACCAGCAGGTGCCGCGCGCGTGGTGGCTGGTGACGGGCTTATGTTCTTCCGGGACGGCGGTTTCGTTCGGCTCGGGCTCCTGCGTCGTCTGCGGCTCCGGGCTGGCGTCGAGCATCTCGATAGTGAGATCCGGATTGAGCTGTAGCAGCCCGCGCGACACGGTAACGATAATGTTGTCGACTTCGTAGTGGCGGAAGGTTTTGCGCAGCATGCTCAGATACTGGTTGAGATTGCTGTTGGATGAGGTTAACCCATTGTCATCCCATACTTTTCTGAGCACCTCATCGCGGCTGACCACCTCGGTATGGCGCAGGAAGAACCACAGCAGCGCGTTGGCGGTAATCGACAGCTGGCTGTCCGCCTCATCGTTTCCCGGTAATGTTAGCGTGCCGTCCGTTGCATCATAAATAAGACGGCCATGGATGTTATAGCGCATCGTGGCCTCAACATGCTTCACGCAGGAAGCGTCATCTTCGTCAGATCGCTGACCAGCGACTGCCGGTGCCCGGCGCTCATGGTGCGCCCCTCGGTTAACTCCGATAGCCAGATGCCGTCCGCCGCATAGCGCACCAGCGTACCGGTATGGCTATTGTCCAGTTCATCCCCTTTCGCCAGATGGTCCAGCATCCAGTCGCGCCAGCATTTTCGCAGCACCGGTTCATCCGGCATGGCCAGCGACAGCACCATTAGCTGACGGCTCTCCTGGGTATCCGTGAGTTCCGGCGCCGACAGATAGCGCAGGTAGGCGCGGGTAAATCGGCCATAAGAGACGTTATCCGCGGCCATAAGCTCTGAAATCGCTTCTTCCATAATCGCCAGCAGGCGGGCAAAGAGGGCGAAAATTAGCGCCTGCTTGCTAGGGAAGTGGTGCAGTAAACCGCCTTTGCTGACGCCCGCTTCGCGCGCAACGGCGTTCAGCGATAATGAAGCGATGCCGTCCCGACCGGCGATGGTGGCCGCTGACTCCAGCAGCTGTTTATGCAGACGGACGGGATCTTTTTTTCGATGTTGGGCTTCCATGTTCATGGCCCGAATCATACCGACCAGACGGTATGATTATTCTTGATCGCTATCAATATGCGAAGGGGCGTAGCGGGACGGGATGACGTTATTGCGTGGAGGCTCACAGTTCACCTTATGAATTGTGGTGATATTCGCGGCGCCGCGAATATCACCCACAGAGATTCACACAGGCTTCACGTGGATAGCGAGGCCGTTTTCGCCCGGCGCCAGATCCGGACGCAGGTTCAGAGAGGGGATCAGATAGTCGCCGTGGTTCTGCCGACGGAAGGGAATGGGCGGCGTTTCAGAGAGAGTATCCAGTCGCCGGGCCAGCTCCTCGCGCAGGATGGCGAAGCGCTGTGCATCGAGTTTGTCGGTGCGGTAGAACACCACCGGCGGCAGGACCTCAAAGCCGGGATAGAACAGCATCCCGTGCTGAATGGGGAACAGGATGTCGTCGATAGACCCGTTAATTCCGCGCGGCGCATAGTGCTCCGCCCATCCGCCGGCGGTAACGACCAGCATCGCCCGTTTCCCCGCGAACGTGCCTTCGCCGTAGCGATCGCCCCAGTGGGTTTCGCTGTGCTCGCCGACGCCGTAGGCAAACCCGTAAGCGTAGACCCGGTCAATCCAGCCTTTCATGATGGCGGGCAGCGAAAACCACCACAGCGGGAACTGAAAAATCACCGTATCAGCCCACAGCAGCTTCTCCTGTTCGCCTACGATATCCGCGCTCTGCGTGCCGTGAGCGAAGGCGTACTGCGAATCCCGCGTTGCCCGCCAGCTTTCACCCACCGGCGGGGCGCTGCTGTCATCGGCATCAAATCCCGCCTTCCAGCGCATGGCGTAGAGATCGGACACTTGTACCTCGTGACCGGCGTTTTGCAGATGCTGCACGGTAAAATCTTTCAGCGCGCCGTTAAGCGAACGCGGTTCGGGATGGGCGTAAACCAGTAATATTTTCATTGAAATCACCTCTGAGCAATGGAGAGCTGCAGAGTAGAGTCGGCGACGCTATAGTAGAAATGAATTACTTTAATGACAGGTATAGTGATGGTTAATCTCCAGGGGCTGGATCTCAATTTGCTGCGCACGCTGAACGTCCTGCTCAGCGAAAATAACGTCACCCGCGCGGCGCAGCGCCTCAATTTGTCGCAGCCGTCGGTCAGCGTCCAGCTGGCAAGGTTGCGCGAGATTTTTGCCGACCCGCTGCTGCTGCCGGGGCCGCGCGGAATGCAGCCCACCGCCCGAGCCGATGAACTGCGCGGGCCGCTGCGCGATGCGCTGCTGGCGCTGGAGCTGGCGGTAGCGCCGGTTCAGCCCTTCGACCCGGCCACGGCGGCGCAGACCTGGCGGGTGGCGGCGACGGACTATATGGCGTCGGCGATTTTGCTGCCGGTGCTCAATACCCTGCGCATCGCCTCTCCAGCCAGCCGCCTGGCGCTGTTTGAGCTACAGCCCGCGCGGCTGGTTCAGCAGGCGGATCGCGACGAAGTGGATCTGTTTTTTCACACGCGAGACGGCGCGCCGCCCGGGCTGCATCAGCGTTTGCTGTTCCGCGAACGCTATGTGCTGGCGGGTAGAGCGGGGCACCCGGCGCTGCGGTCGGCGTTAAGCCTGGCGCAGTTCTGTCAGCTGGAGCAGGTGATTGTCTCGCCGGACGGCGGAGGATTCAGCGCTGCGACCGATAGCGCGCTGGCGAATCTCGGGCTGGCGCGGCGGGTTGTCCTTTCCGTGCCACATTTCCTGTTTATGCTGGAGACGCTGCGCAACAGCGAGCTGGTGGCGGTGCTGCCGGAGCGGCTGGTGCGTGGCGCTGGCGGCCTGACGGTGGTCGAACCGCCGCTGGCGGTCGCCGGGTTTGAGATGCTGATGCTGTGGCACGAGCGCTGGCACCGCGACCCGGCGCACCGGTGGCTGCGCCAGCAAATCGTAACGTCATTAGAGGAGAAGCCATGTTAAGCGGATTAAATCACCTGACCCTGGCGGTCAGCCAGCTGGCGCCGAGCGTGGCGTTTTATCAGCAGCTGCCGGGGATGACGCTGCACGCCCGCTGGGATAACGGCGCGTATTTTTCCTGCGGCGACCTCTGGCTGTGCCTGTCGCTGGACCCGCAGCGGCGCGTTACCCCGCCGGAGGAGAGCGACTACACCCACTACGCGTTCAGCATTGCGGAAGAGGATTTCTCGCTTTTTGTCGGGCGGCTGAATGCGGCTGGCGTGCCGGTGTGGAAAACCAACAAAAGCGAAGGTGCGTCGCACTACTTCCTCGATCCGGACGGCCACAAGCTGGAGCTGCACGTCGGTAGCCTCGCTCAGCGTCTGGCGGCGTGCCGGAAACAGCCCTATAAAGGTATGGTGTTTTTTGGCGAGGACGAACAGTAGCGCCATCGGGAAGATAATCTGAAGCTGCATTGCGCGTTGTTTCCCCGGAGGCGGCGCTTAATGCGCCTTGTCCGGGCTACCGGCCCATGCGCTTGGGTAGCCCGGCTAAGCGCAGCGCGAGCCGGGAGGATAATCTGAAGCGGCATTGCGCGCTGTCCCGGAGGCGGCGCTTAACGCGCCTTGTCCGGGCTACCAGCTCGTGCGCTTGGGTAGCCCGGCTAAGCGCTGCGCGAGCCGGGAAGATAATCTGAAGCGGCATTGCGTACTGTTTCCCGGAGGCGTCACTCGACGCGCCTTGCCCGGGCTACCGGCCCGTGCGCTTTGGTAGCCCGGCTAAGCGTAGCGCGAGCCGGGAAGAACATCTGAAGCGGCATTGCGTACTGTTTCCCGGAGGCGTCACTCGACGCGCCTTGCCCGGGCTACCGGCCCGTGCGCTTGGGTAGCCCGGCTAAGCGCAGCGCGAGCCGGGGAGATAAATCGCGCTAGCCTTCCAGCTTCAGTTCCACATTGCGCTTGAGCACCAGGCGCATTAGCAGGTAATAGACCACGCCAACTGCCAGCCAGCTCAGCCCAAGCACTTTGGCCTGCACGTCCATTTCATAAATAACAAAGCCGATAATGCACAGCCCCACCACCGGGAACAGCAGGTGTACCACCAGATTGCGTGATTTCTGACGAATGATGTAATGATTTATCACGGCGATATGCAGCACCAGGAAGCCCATCAGCGCGCCAAAGTTCACTAGGCGGCTGAGATTGTCGATATCGCCATAGAACCAGAGGCCGGAAGCCAGCGAAATCAGCGCCACAAACAGGGTGCTGACGTAAGGCGTTTTCAGCCGCGGATGCACTTTCGCCAGCAGTTTCGGCAGTTGCTTATCACGCGCCATCGCAAACAGAATGCGCGACACGGCAGCCTGCGCCACCAGCGCGTTGGCAATCCCCCAGGAGATCACCGTTGACCACATAGTGACGTACTTCAGCCAGTTGCCTCCCGCCAGATTCGCGGTGTCGTAAAAAGCTGTATCGAGGCTGCTGAACGTCATGCCCTGCGCCAGATCGGCGGCAATCCAGGTTTGCAGGATAAACAGCGAACCCACCAGCATTAATGCGCCCAGCGAAGCCTTGCCCACGGTATCCACCCCGCCTTTCGTTTCTTCCGAAAGCGTGGAGATCCCGTCGAAGCCGAGGAACGAGAGCACGGCGATAGAGACCGCACCCATCACCAGCGGCAGGCTGAACTTATCGGCGTTATAGAGCGGGTCGAGGGTCAGATGGCCCGCCCCGGCGCCGGAGTAGAGCGCAATCAGCCCCAGCACGACGAACACCGACAGCACCACGATCTCCGCGATCAGAATCGTGTTATTGGCGCGGGCGGTAAAGGTAATGCCGCGCAGGTTAATCAGGCTGTTAATCGCGATAAAGCCGACAATCCACAGCCAGCCCGGCACGCCCGGCAGCATGGGCGCCAGCGCCGCCGCGCTGACGATATAGAGCAGCGACGGCACCAGAATATAGTCCAGCAGGATCAGCCATCCGGCAAAAAAGCCAACAATGGGATGAATCCCGCGTTGGGCATATGCGTATACCGAACCAGAAACAGGGAAGGCGCGCGACATCGACCAGTAGCTCATGGCGGTAAAGAACATCGCCACCATACCGATGAGATACGCCAGCGCCACCATGCCCTGCGCGCCGTCCCAGACGTAGCCAAAGACGCCAAACGGCGCGATGGGCACCATAAAAATCATGCCGTAGACCAGCAGGTCGCGGAAAGTCAGAGCCCGGTGCAGCTCCTGCTTATAGCCAAATTGTTCAACGCTCATCCCTGTACTCCAGCGATGCTCAGGGAGAGCTGTTCAGCTACCGATTTGGGTAACGCATAGCGGCAGGTTTTTAGCGGGTCGACTACCTGACAGATTTGCAGGTCGCCGGCGATGCTCAGAATACTGATCGCTTCAGCCAGCGTCAGGGAGGTATTGTCGGCGATAAAATGTGCCATATTGCGGGTAGCCATGGCAGCGGCATCATCAAGCGTCTGTGCTGAAGCGAGGGTAAACAGGGTCTCGCTGTTTTCGAGCATCGGCAGCGGCAGCTTGCGGTTTTTGACCACCGTCAGCTCGACCAGTACTTCGCCGGGAATTTCCAGACCGCAAACCGAAACTTCACCATCGCCCATTGCGGCGTGTAAATCCCCCAGTCCGAACAGCGCGCCGGGCACGTTGACCGGCAGCCACAGGGTGCTGCCGGCGGTAATCATTTTGCAGTCCATATTGCCGCCGTGGCTGTCCGGCGTGCCGCAGGAGATAGCTTCTCCGGCAGGCGCGACGCCGATCACGCCGACCATCGGATTGAGCGGTACGCGCACGTTGCCGGGCAGGACGGCATGGTCGTTTTCAATGGGAACGATAGTGACCTTCGGGGCATCAAGCTCGTCGCCAATCACCCCCAGCTGCGGTGCGGTGACCATCACCGCCTGTTGGCTGGTCATGGAAATACGCTTGATGGTGACCTTGAGCGCGTCGCCCGGCTCGGCGCCCTCAATGTAGACCGGCCCCGTCGCTGGATTAACGCGTTGCCAGTCCAGCTCGTTAAATACGGCATCGGCGGAGGTGATTTGATCGGAGAAGCAGTCGCAGGTTTCGAACAGCACTTCACTGCCGCTGCTGACGGTAGCGACAGGAGCGTTATCCCGCGACATGGCGTAAACCACTCGGTCTTTGGTTATTTTCATGACATTCATCCCGGTTATATTGTTGCGTTTTTTTATATTTAGAATTTCCCGTATAGGGAATGAGTGAATGTATCGGGATTATTATGGGAAGGCAATCGGGGCAGCTTTATCAAAAATAAATGATATATATTCGCTGGTGAATCATGCGGTTAGATATATTGGTGAGGTTTTCTTATATACTGGTTGTTTAGCAAAAAAACTTTTTGTTATTTTGCCTTTAGTGGTCATTCGCTAATTGTTTACTGCTCTGGGGTTATTATCCAGCATATTACGCTGCTGTGTGCGGCAGTATGATATTTAAAATATGCGGTGATATGAGCGCATTGTAAGGTCTTAGGTGCCTGGAGAAGAGAAATCCCGGAGGCGGCGCTTGACGCGCCTGTCCGGGCTACCGGCCCGCAGACGGCGGGGAACCGGTAGCCCCGGTCAGCGCAGCGCCGCCGGGGAATTTAGCTTAGGCCAGCTTACGTTTCTGCCCGGCGATCGCGCCGATTAACGCCTGCACCTGCTTCTGCTTGCGCGCCGACAGCTTATGCAGCTGGCGCAGAGACTCCACCAGTTCGGGCTCTGGCTGCTTCGCGGTAATCACGATACAGCCTTCCATTACTTTGATATCAATTTTGGTCCCGGTGGTAAAACCGGCGGCTGCCAGCCACTGGCCTTTCATGATAATCGCCGGGATACGCTGATGATCTTCAAAGCGGCTCGCATAGCTGACGGTGCCTTTACGGTTATTTTCCGGGGAGACTTCTGGATCGGTGAATTCTGCAATAGAATGCGGGGTAGTCATGGTCTCTATTCCTTGTTAATAGGGATTGTGATTAGCGGGCTGGCCGTGTTGCCGCACGACCAGCTCGCGTTAAATAACACCTGTAAATCTAAACATATACTGAACTTACTTCAAACAGTAAATTTAATGAAACAATGAAATTCACTAATGGACTAATATCATGAAGGAAATGTTGGAACAATTTTTTAAATTTATTCAATACTGTATGGATAACGGTGTAATTGAAGCCGGGACTGCATTATTCATTGTCATGTGCATGATTGTATTTTGTTTATCTCTTTTAAAAATCGAATTCATTAGCAATATGATTGATACGATAAAAAATCGTCGAAAAAATGAACTCTTAAAAATACTAAGTAATAATTATACTTCTGCGGAGCAGAGACGTAGTGCAGAGATCGAGTTGAGTCGATTGCAAAACAAAGAGCTTTGCGGATTTGATGATGTATTAAGGCAATGCTATTGTGTCGATTTAGCAAGTAAATATCATAATTTGGTGACTATATCATTTTTCAAGAAGTTTCAATCTTCCATCGTGATATGCAATAGTTTTACGGCATCTATTAAGACTGGTGTATATTTGCGGATTGAATGGTTTCTTGGGGTTATATATTCTATTCACTTAATTTTGATTGCTGGTTTGTTTATCTTCCTTTCTGCTTTGGGAAACAAAGAATTGTCTTTTTGGAAACATGGCATTCTATATCTTATGGCGATGGGCATATTATGGTTATGTGTCATTATTTCAAAGCAATTTCCCTCTCGATTGGATATCAGATTACTGGAAGAAATTAAGAGACAGGAAGCGCAATAAACCAGTTAAATGAATGAGGCTGTGAACGTTATCGCAGCCTTTTTAACTTAAGGTTACACCCCTTTCAGTAAATCAAACACCACGCGCGCAAAGCCTTTTGCTAGCGCTGGATTTGACAGATATTGCAACAGCATCTCCTGCTGCGCTTCGTTGCTATCCATTACTGCATCATCAATGGTTTTGAGAAATCGCCGAGCATCACCTGCTCGCGAGTGTTATTGGAGATGTACGTCATCATGGCTTAGTTTTCCGATAATTTATCGCGCACGGTTAAGGCATAATTAATCATGTCCTTGTCCGTGAGGTTATCGGTTATAAAGAGTTCGTTCAGGCGTGCAAGGATATGTGAAAGAAACACTTCTTTCTTATCCTTTGGCTTACCTTGCTGCACGCCATTATTGCCCGCAATGAGGCGCTGGAGTGGGGCATCTTTCGTGGCGAAGGTGAGGAGTTGCATTACATGCGCGCGTACATCTTGGCGAACTGGGGACGCATTTCCCGCCCGCAACCGAAGCAGGTGCGCCGGAATTAAACCGTATTGTTGCCGAAGGCGTTAGCCAGATTAAAACATTGCCGCCGTTTGAAGGTGGGCTGGCGATGTTTCTGATCGGCGCATATTTCCAGTTTTTCTTTGACGGAAATAAACGCACCAGTCGCCATATGATGAACGGCTGGCTGATGCGTCATGGTTATAATCCGATCAGTATCCCCGCCGCGCGGGCGCTGGATTTCAACAGCAAAATGGTCCGTTTCTATCACAGCAAAGATGCGAATGAGATGATGGCGTTTCTGGCAGAGTGCTACACGCTATAGATCCGGCTCCATCGCTACCTTCACCGCCATTCCTAGCTGCACCATCACCTCTTTATGCTTCTCGATCGGCGGCAGGGCGCAGTTGATCCTTAAGCAGTTGCGGTATTTTCCGGATGCTGAAAACAACGATCCCGGCGCTACCTGGATCTTCAGCCGACACAGCTGCTTCGCGACGCAGACCATATCCACCTGCTCCGGCAGCTCGACCCACAGCATAAAACCGCCTTTCGGCCGGGTAACGCAGATCCCGCAGGGGAAAAACTCCCGCAGCCAGCAGGTGTAAATTTCCATATTACGCTGATAGATCTGCCGCATCCGCCGCACATGGCGGTGGTAGTGGCCTTCGCGAATAAAATTACAGGCCGCCATTTGGGTGGAGGGGACGTTGGTGCCGCTCGCGGCATACTTCATCTGCAGCAGACGATCGTAATATCGGCCGGGAGCAATCCAGCCGATGCGCAGGCCGGGAGCGATGGTTTTGGTAAACGAACTGCAGAGCATCACCCGGCCGTCGATATCCCAGGAATGGATGGTGCGCGGGCGCGGGTATTCGGTCGCCAGCTCGCCGTAGATATCATCCTCAAAGATAACGATATCGTGGCGCTGGGCGAGGCATAGCGCCGCCCGCTTGCGGGCATCCGGCATGATAAATCCCAGCGGGTTGTTGCAGTTAGGGACCAGGATCACCCCTTTGATCGGCCATTGATCGAGCGCCAGCTCTAACGCCTCGATGCTGATCCCGGTTTCCGGATCTGTGGGGATCTCGATAGTTTTTAGCCCTAATCCGCGCAGCATCTGCATGGTGCCGTAGTAGCAAGGGGATTCGACGGCGACGATATCGCCAGGCTGGCATACCGACAGCAGCGCCAGCGACAGCGCGCTGTGGCAGCCGCTGGTGAGCATCAGATCGTTGGCGGTGACCACCGATCCGCCGTCGAGCATCAGGCGAGCGATCTGTTCGCGCAGCTCGCGACGCCCGGCCAGCTCGTCGTAGTTCAGCACTTCGCTAAGGTTGTGCTGAATTGCCCGGCTCAGCTCGCGCCAGATAGGCTTCAGGCTTGGCTGGGTGACGTCCGGCGAGCCGCCGCCGAAGGGGATAATCGATTTATCGTGGCGGGCGTCGAGCATGGTCAGCACCTGATCCCACTGGGTGATCTCGACGGGACGCTGGACCGGACGCGACATCGGCGGCACCGGCGGCTGGGCTTTACGCGGGGCCACGAAATATCCGGAGCGCGGCTGCGGCACGATCAGCTGCTGCTGTTCCAGCGTCTGGTAGGCCTGCTGAACGGTGCTGATGCTGACGCCGTGTTCCTGGCTCAGGCTGCGTACCGAAGGCAGCTTTTCGCCGGGGCGATACAGCCCCTGTTCGATACGTTCTGCCAGCAGGCTGGCCAGATGTTGATAGCGGGTCATGCTGTATCCTTGATCGTCGCCATACAGATCAATAAACCAGTACAGATTGGCGGTAAAAATGAGGTCTGCTGTACGTTTTAGCGAATCTGTATGTTAAAGAAAAGTATTTTGTGAATCTGTATTGTTTGGCCCCGGATCCGTGAAGATAAAGCCTCTGGCAAGGTGAGGAGGTAGAGGATGGAATTTCACGAGAATCGGGCAAGACAGCCGTTTATCGGCTTCGTATTTCTGGCACGGGCGATCAAAAAATGGTGGCTTCGCGAACAAACGCGCAGAACATTGCAGCGTATGAGCGACGAACAGCTAAAAGATGTCGGGCTGCGCCGGGATCAGATCAATTAAAAAGTGCGATCTTTTATCCGGCCTTTCCCCGGGGCGGCACCTGGCGCGCCTGGTCCGGGCTACCAGACCGCGCAGAGCTGTAGCCCCGGTAAGCGTCAGCGCCACCGGGGATTTCCCCGGAGGCGGCGCTTGACGCGCCTCGTCCGGGCTACCAGACCGCGCAAAGCCGTAGCTCCGGTACGTGTTAGCGCCACCGGGGATTTTCCCCGGAGGCGGCGCCTGACGCGCCTCGTCCGGGCTACCAGACCGCGCGAAGCTGTAGCCCCGGTAAGCGTCAGCGCGACCGGGGATTTCCCCGGAGGCGGCGCTTGCCGCGCCTTGTCCGGGCTACCAGACCGCGCAGAGCTGTAGCCCCGGTAAGCGTTAGCGCGACCGGGGATTTCCCCGGAGGCGGCGCTTGACGCGCCTTGTCCGGGCTACCAGACCGCGCAGAGCTGTAGCCCCGGTAAGCGTCAGCGCGACCGGGGATTTCCCCCGGAGGCGGCGCCTGACGCGCCTTGTCCGGTCTACCAGACCGCGCAAAGCCGTAGCCCCGGTAAGCGTCAGCGCTACCGGGGAATTACATTCACATAATTTATCAATTGATGCTTCTACTCCCATTGTTTCTTGATACTTACCATGATAAGTATTATTTTCCCCACAGCTAAGTGAGGAAAATGATATGACCGAAGACGACCTGTTTGCCCGCCGCCCGATGGGGATGCGCATGGCGATGGTGGTGCGCCAGTGGCGCGCGATTATTGATTCTGCCATTACCGATACCGGCCTGACCCAGTCAAGCTGGACGGTGCTGATGCAGCTGCATCAGCTGGGGGATAACGTCTCGGTCAGCGAGCTGGCGGAGGTGCAGGGCATTGAACTGCCGCCGCTGATGCGCACCCTCACGCAGCTGGAAAAGCAGGGTTATCTGCTGCGTTCTACATCGCCATATGACAAACGCATACGCCTGCTGACGTTGACGGCGGAAGGGCGTTCGAGGCTGGAAGAGCTGAACCGCGTGATTGAGAGCTATCAACAGCGCGTCACTGAAACCATCCCTGAAGCGCAGCTCGCCGCCTTTAGCGCCACGTTAAATCAAATCGCCTGCAATCTGCGGACTATCCGCGAAGAAGATAATAAGATCTAAAAAACTATGATGACCCCTGAACAGAAATTTGCCCGTTGGGTAAGGGTGAGTATTGCCGCCTTCCTGGTCATATTCGCCTGGTTTATCGTTGCCGATATCTGGATCCCGCTCACGCCGGACTCCACCGTGATGCGCGTGGTCACGCCGGTCTCGTCGCGCGTCTCCGGCTACGTCTCCCATGTCTACGTGCACAACAACAGCCAGGTGAAAAAGGGTGACCTGCTGTATGAGCTGGACCCCACGCCATTCATTAATAAAGTTGAAGCGGCGCAAATCGCCCTGCAACAGGCCAAACTGAGCAACCAGCAGCTGGACGCGCAGATCGCCGCCGCTCGCGCCAACCTGCGCACCGCGCAGTACACCGCGCGTAATGACAAAGTTACCCTCGACCGCTATCAGCAGCTGAGCACCATGCAAAACGTGTCGCAATCGGATCTCGACAAGGTGCGCACCACCTGGCAGACCAGTGAACAATCGGTCAGCGCTCTGAATGCGCAAATTCAGAACCTGCTGATCCAGCGTGGGGAACGCGACGATGGGCGCAACGTGACGCTGCAAAAATACCGCAATGCGCTTGATGAAGCGCAGCTTAATCTCGGCTGGACGAAGGTCCGCGCGGAGACTGACGGCATGGTAAGTAACCTGCAGCTTAACCCGGGACTGTACGCTACCGCCGCCACACCGCTGCTGGCGCTGGTCAGCAACCAGACCGATATTGTCGCCGACTTCCGCGAGAAGAGCCTGCGCCACACCGGCGTCAATACCGATGCCGCAGTGGTGTTTGATGCGCTGCCGGGCAAAGTATATCGGGCGCACGTCACCAGCAGCGATGCCGGTATTCTTGCCGGACAGGAAGAAGTTAACGGCCAGCTGTCGCAGCCGGAACAGTCCACCCGCTGGGTGCGCGACGCGCAGCGCATGCGTATTCACGTCGCCCTGGACGAGCCGCTGGATAAGCCGCTGCCGACCGGCGCGCGCGCCACGGTGCAGCTCTACAATAGCGATGGCCCGTTCGCCCGCACCTTCGCCGGGGCGCAGATTCATCTGGTGAGCTTCCTGCACTATGTCTATTAATACTCTGGCGCGGGTCTTCACCCCGCACGGCAACATCGTCTACACGGCGAACGATTTTCGTCAGACGCTGCGCATCGCCGTGGCCGGCACTATCGCACTGAGCATTTCAACCTTCTACGACGTGCAGTACGGCGTTTTCTTCGTGGTATATCCGCTGATGCTGCTGTCGCTGGTGCCGGTATTTAACCGCCACGTGGCGCGGCAGTTTGTGTTCAGCGCGGCGGTAAACTGCGTCGAAATGGTGTTGATAGTCGGCTATCTTTCACAGTGGCCGGTCATTATGACGCTGGTGGTGTTTGGTCTGTACGTGATGCGCTTTCGCTTTATGAGTCAGGGGCCGTTGTTTCTGCTGGGTTCGATGGGCGTGGTATGTCAAAGCACGATGCTCAACTTTATGAGCTATCCCACCAGCAACTGGCACACGCTGATGTTCTCCAATATGGAGGCCTGCGTGATGGCGGTGGCGCTGAGCGCGCTGCTCAACTACTTCATCCCGGATGTCGAACCGCGCAAGCCGCCGCCGCGCATTGAAAAAGATGCCGCCCGTATTCGCCACGAATATCTGCTTTCCGGCAGCGTGGCGACGATGATCTTTGTGATCTTCCAGGTCTGCGATCTGAGCGACTCGCTGTCGGCGCTGATGGCGGGTATTTTAATCCTGTTCCCGATGCACTATCGCGGCGCGGTGCTCAGTTCAATCTGGCGCGTGGTGGGGGTGGTGCTGGCCTGCCTTTATATTCTGGTAGTGCAGCTGATTATCTACGACTTCAGCAACCATATGCTGCTGATGATGCCGCTGATTGGCCTCGGCCTGGCGTTTAGCGCTCGCCTGCACGTGATGGAGAAAGTGGGCGCCGGCGTTGGTTTCGCCAGCATCACCACCATCGGCATCATGTTCGGCCAGAACCTGCATCCGGATCAGGACCTGGTGTTCAGCGATCTGTACCGCATTACCTCGGTGACCGTGGCGCTGATCGTCACGCTGACCATGGTCTTCCTGGTGCATCGGCTGCTGAACTGCTTTGCGCCAACCCGGTTTGTGGTGACCGAATAAGCTCAGGCCGTCAGCGCCCGCTGCGCGTCGCGAAAAGCGTTGTGCAGCAGCCGCCACATATGATGCGCCGCCGGAGAAAAACGACGGTCGGAGTTGCGTAACAGATGGCACTGGGCGCTGCTGGCGATAGGATGATCGATAGGAACCGCCCGCAGAATGCCGTGGGCGATCGCTTCCCGGGCGGCGTATGCGGTCATAAAAGAGATCCCCAATCCTGCCTGGCTCAGGCTCATGGCGGTCGAAAAGAGGTTGCAGCGATAGGCCGGGTGAAATTGCCGTCCTGCGGTTTTGAACATGGCGTTCATATGGCGCTGCAGGCCATAGCTTTCAGTGAGCGCAATCAGGCGGTATTGCGTGAGTTCATCGATAGTGACGGCGGGCCGGGTAGCAATAGGGTGATACGGAGAGACCACCGCGCAGATGGGACCCCACTGGAAGCTGTGGCGTTTAAGCTCCGGGTTGCCGATGGGGCCGAAAGCGACCGCCATATCCGCTTCGCCGTTGGCGATGTCGTTGAGCATCTCCTGCATGCTGCCGACAATAATATCCACGAACACGTTTGGCCAGGATTGAGAAAACGTACTCATCACCGATTCAATAAAGGTGGTGACCAGCCCCCCGCCAATCCTCACCGAGATGGTCCCGCCGCGCATGTGGCGTAAATCTTTCAGATGGCTTTCCAGCTTTTCCCGCCGCTGGCGGCTTTCGTAGTAATCCTCCGCCAGCAGGCGCCCTGCTTCAGTAAGCACCACGTTTCTTCCCTGCCTTTCAAGCAGAGGCAGCTCCAGCGCTCGTTCCAGCTGTGCTATCTGGCGGCTGATAGCTGACGGATTGATCCCCAGAATATCGGCGGCCCGGCGAATGCCTCCCTGAATCCCGACTTCATACAGATAGCTCATAGGCCTCTCATGCAACATCGTTTTTCACTCCTTTGTTGACCTGTGGTCAACAATAACACCCTTTCACAGGTATTTATCATCCCGACGAGTTATAGATAATCGTAATTCGGACAAAAACTGGAATAGGGGATAATTTTCATCGGGCATTTTCGGCGCGCTATTAAGGCCGAAAGACTCAGACAGTCAAAGAATAAGAATTTGTGATGATGCTGATAAAGTGAATACGGGAGAGGTATACCAATGAGCCTGCGGGTAAGAATTATTTCTCGGAAAAAGCTTATCAGTAAAAAAATAATAAGATCGAATAACAATAAATTGACAAAATCTCAAATTGCAAACAATCGCACTAACATTTCATGATGTGAGGACAGGGTATGAGTGAAAATAAAACGTTGGAATGTTCCTCCGACGAAACGGCAAATGAGTGGAAAGTCGGGCCCGGGGCCTGGATTTCACTGGTCATCGTATTATTAGTTTTCTCCGGGTTACTGTTTAAGGTGGAAGGCATGGCCTGGCTGGGGGCGTTTGACTTCACCACGCTCGGCGGTGCCTTCGGCACCATGAAAACGCCGGAAACCAACACCTTTATTGGCAGCGGCGGCATCAGCGCCAAGGCTGGTTTCCTGTTTGCTCTGTCGCTGGTGCCAACGGTGATGCTGGCGCTGGGTCTGCTGGAAATCTTCACCCACTATGGCGCGATTCGCGCGGCGCATAAGCTGCTGACGCCGCTGTTACGGCCGCTGCTTGGGATCCCGGGCTATACCGGCCTGGCGTTAATTACCGATTTACAGAGTACCGATGCCGGTGCGGCGCTGACGAAAGAGCTGTATGACAGCAACAGAATAAACCGTAAGGACCTGGTCATTATGGGGGCATGGCAATATTCTGGCGCCGGTCTGATTAATAACTATTTCTCGATTGGTTCGGCGCTTTTCGCTTCGCTGACTATTCCTATTATTATCCCGCTGCTTTTAATGTTTGCGCTGAAATTTGTCGGTGCGGCAATCACGCGTCTGGTTCTCAATACTGCTTATAAAGGAGATTTTGAAAATGAATAATTCGGCAAAAGTCTCCAGTAACCCGTTCGATATTTTTGTTATTGGCGCACGTAAAGGATTTAATATTGCCATCAACAACCTGATGCCGAATGTATTAATGGCCTACGTGATCGCCGAAATGCTTAATTTACTCGGCGTCATGCAGATTATTGGACACGTTTGTGCGCCGCTGATGGGGCTGTTTGGTCTGCCGGGTGAAGCGATTACCGTATTGCTGACCTCCTGGCTTTCCGCTTCTGCGGGAACCGGCGTGGCGGTGAGCCTGTTGAGCAAAGGTACGCTCAACGTGGCGGATATCACTATTCTTATCCCGGCGATTTTCCTGATGGGTTCGCAGCTTCAGTATATGGGGCGGCTGCTCGGCGTGGCGGATGTCCCGAAAAAATATTGGCCGCTGCTGATGGCGGTGAGCATTATCAATGCCGTCATCGCCATGCTAATCATGCGCGTGATTGCTTAAGAAAAGGCAAGGAGTAAGACGTGTCGCGAACTTTAGAGCATTTCAATTATCTGCATCAAATTCCTGAACTGGGCTTTGAGGAGTACAAAACGTCGGCATATATCGGCGATGCATTAGAAGCCGCGGGGTTTCAGGTGCAGCGCAACGTCGGCGGCACCACCGGCATTGTGGCGCAGCTGGATAGCGGCAGGCCGGGGCCGGTCGTGGCGCTGCGGGCAGATATGGATGCGCTGGGCCATATTATCGATGGTCGTTTAGAAGCTCGCCATACCTGCGGCCATGACGGTCACTCTTCAGTGGTGTTGACCGCCGCGGAAGAGATCCTCGCCGAAGGGCTGGTGAAGCGCGGGAAGCTGAAAATACTCTTCCAGCCCGCCGAGGAGCTGGGCACGGGAGCGATAGCGCTGACGGAAGCGGGCGTACTGGACGACGTGGAGATGCTGTTCGGTTTCCATCTCAGGCCGCTGGAAGAGTGTCCGAAAGGGAAAGCGGTACCGGCAATGTACTACTCCGCCTCCGCGACGGTGATGGTTGATTTCCACGGCAAAGCCGCCCACGCCGCGCGCCCTCATCTGGGCATTAACGCGCTGGACGCTGCCTCGCACGCGGTACAGGCGGTGAACGGGATTCATCTGGCGCCTTCGCTGACCTGGAGCGCAAAAGCGACGCGCTTTCTTTGCGATGCGGGGGTCACCAACTCTGTGCCGGCGAAAGCGCACGTGTGCTGGGATCTGCGCAGCGCGGAAAACGACGGCATGGCGATGCTGAAAGAGCGCGTGGTGCGGGCGATAGAGAGCAGCGCGGCGGCTTACGGCGCCACCGTTAATATCCAGATCGTCAAGGAGATGCCCGCCGCGATTATTGATGAACAGGCTACGGCCATCGTCAGCCAGGCGATTCGCGAGGTCTTTGGCGATGCCGGATTAACCGACGCGAAAAGCACGCCGGGCAGTGAAGACTTTTTCCACTACCTGCGCCTGCGTCCAGAGGTTAAAGGGGGATTCTGGGGGCTGGGCTGCGACCTGCTGCCGGGGCTGCATCATCCGGAGATGCATTTCGACCGCGTCGCGCTGGCGGATGGCGTGCGGGTGTTTAAATCCTGCGTGCGCCAGCTGCTGGGGTGAGGGGCTAAACCCGGATATTGCGCTCGCTTCATGCCGGGTGGCGGCAGGCGCCTTACCCGGCCTGCCAAAATATGATTGGCGCTTGGGTTACGCCTGCTGCGGAAACTGAGCCAGCAGCTGGTAGTCATCCCCGGTGACGCGAAACAGGGCTTCCGTTGCACCGGGGATAACCCACCGTTGTTCCTCTCCCTCTTCACAGCTGAGATAAATGCACAGCCCGCAGCCGCCGCGCAGCTGGCGCGGAATGTCCTTCACCCGGAAGGTCATTCCCGCCGCCTGCAGGGCTTTGCGCATCCGCACCACGCCCACCGTTGAGTGAAACAAAAACAGATATTCCGTCACCGGCGGCTCCTCTGACGTAGGCCAATCAGCGCGGCGCCGATCGCTCCGGCAAACTGCGCGTCGGGATGCGTCTGCACCGCCATTCCCACGTGCCCCTCCAGCATCCGCGCGAAGGCCGCGCAGTGGCTGACGCCGCCGGTGAACAGCAGCGGACCCTGCGCCGACAGGCGGCCAATAAAATTGGCGCTGCGTCGGGCCATGGCGTTGATGACGCCGGCGAGGATCGCCTCCGGCGGCACTCCGGCCGAACGCAGGCTGATGACCTCGGATTCGGCGAACACCGTGCACATACTGGTAATCGCATGCGGTTCAACGCCCTCGGTAATGCTATCGAGCTGCTCGACGCTGGCCCCCAGCGTGCGCGATATCACCTCCAGAAAGCGCCCGGTGCCCGCAGCGCATTTATCGTTCATCAGAAAATCGGTGAGGTTACCCTCTTCGTCCAGCTGGATAACCTTGCTGTCCTGGCCGCCGATATCGATGACCGTGCGAGTCTGCGGGGCCAGCAGGCGCGCGCCGAGTCCATGGCAGGAGATCTCGGTGACCTGCTTATCGGCGAAATCCACCAGCTGGCGGCCATAGCCGGTTAAGGTTAAAAACGGCCGCTCGTTCAGGCCAGCGCTGAGCGTTTCCCACGCCTCAACGATGGCGTCGGCGGGGCGAAACGGCGTCGGGCTGAGAAAACGGCGCAGGATCACGCCGTCTGCGAGCAGGATGCCTTTGGTGGCGGTAGAGCCGGAATCAATCCCTACGGTAACAGTCACGCGCGCTCCCTACAGCATTTCTATAAAGGCCGCCACGCGGGTGCTGAGCTGGCCGATATCCGCCGTTGAGTAGTCGGTTTCAATGGCGATATAGGGGATGTCGTGCTGCTGGCGCACGTGGCGTTTAATCGCCAGCGACTCCACCGCGTAGGTATGGCAGGCCTGTAGAATAACGTCCACGACGCCGTCGGCCTGGTACTCTTCTACCATTTGGCTGAGCAGGGTTAAGCGCTGGTCGTTCGGCGAGATGCAGGAACAGCCAATAGCGAGGTATTTGTCGGTCAGGGCGTCGTAAACGTCGCCGGTTTCCTCGACGCAGCGCTCGGTAGCTTTGGCTCCGGTACAGTTTTCAAAGCCAACCACCCAGCCGCCGTTTTCCTCAATGGCTTTCACCACTTTTTCCGCCGCGCCGCCAATCGGGCAGCCGGTGATGAGAATTCGCGGCCGCGCGTCCAGCCGTTTGCCCTCCTGCCACTGCTGGCGAACCCGCTCGGCCATGCCGTTGAGCTCATCAATCAGCGCCTCTTTGTCGAAGCGGAAGGTCGCACCGTAGACCACTTTTAAAATATCGCTGCCGCTGAGCGCAGGCGGGTTGAGCTGCCCGACGCGATAAAAGTTCGCCAGCGCCCGACGTTCGCGGTTCTTCAGGATAATCGCCTCGCGCAGGGCGGCTTCGCTAATCGGCGTGCCAAAGCGATCTTCTATCGCCTTCTGCAGGCGCAGGATTTCGGCTTTCCACAGCGCCCGTGAGGCATCATCACCGGCGCTGTTTGGCAGCTGCATCACGTGTACGGCTTTGAATTCGGCCATGTACTCGTACATTTTCTTTTTGCCGTCGCAGGTGGTTTCGCCTACCACGAGATCGGAAAAATAGAAGTAGGGGCATTTGTCGGTTTTGCCAAAGCCGTAGCTGCTTTTGATCAGCGGGCAGAGATTGCGCGGCAGGTCCTTTTCCGCCTCTTCAATGGTTTCGTCGGAGGTTGAGCACAGCGACACCACAACCGCGCCTGCGGCCATGGCGATCTCCTGTGGCATAAAGGTGCAATAGGTGCCGACCAGCGGAATGTTTTGCTCTTTGAGTTCCATTACCGTGAGAAAGCCCCGCTGACGGGCTTCAGAGAACTGGTCAAAAATGGCGGGTAGATCGGTGATAAGCGACATGGTTTTCCTTCCCCGTACACGGGAGATGATGAAAGAACGCGCATTATAACCCTATTAATGGTATGTGTTTGTTGATCGCCCACGCATGTCGGACTCTCGAACGGAAGTTGCTAAAAGACTTTTTTCAGATCCATCTCTTCCTGAATCCGGTCGCTCCAGGCAAGCTGAGTGGCGATTGCCGTATCAATTCCGGCGTTATAAAACATCGGGCCCAGCTCTTTAGCGATAAAGTCGACGAAGAATTCAGCGTCAAATTGCTCCAGCTCCAGTTCAAAATTCTCTTCACAGTATTTACATAGCTTCTCGCGTAGCAGATCGCGCTCGGCGGATGATAAGGTGATTTCAGTCATTTTTTCTCCTGATAACTGGGCTGTGAAAGCAATGATATTATTTGTCGTGATAGAGATATCATCTGATATATCAAACGTCTACCAGACGTAAATATCCCCTTCATACTTCAAGTGGCATGTGCGTTGGTTTTGTTACTCGGCCTGTGGCCTCGGCCCTGCGGGGCCAGCGCAAGCGCTGTTCAAAACGGTTAACCTTTTTGTCCTGCAACCCGGATTATTTTAGGGATAGATGGATAAATCCCTGCAAAACAATCGACTCAGTTCGGTATCCAGCTATCCCATGCTGGTAATGTCCCGAGCTCATCGACCAGGAAATCGATAAAGGAACGAACTTTTGGATTGCTGTATTTGCTGGGGAAATAGAGTGCATACAGGGCGTGCGTTTCGCACGTAATGGTACCATCGAGCAGCAGCGGCGTGATCTCCTCTTTTTGAATATGCCCGCCAATCAAATAAGTTGGCAGGTATGCGACCCCTTGTCCCTCTAAGACTGATTTCAGTAGCACCAGGCTACTGTTAGCTTGAATCGGCATGTGAAGTTTCAATTGATGCAAGCGATCCTGATCGTCAGCTATTTTCAGTACTGGCGTGAGGCCCGGATAAACCAGACAGTCATGGCCTGCCAAATCAATCCGGCGTTGGGGGATCCCTTTTTTAGCAAGGTAATCAGGCGAAGCGCAGTATGCCCAGCGGATCGGTACCAGCTTGCGCATGGCGTAGTTTTGCGGTGGCGCAGTAGAGATGCGCAGGGCGATATCAAAATCAGTTTCATTCAGATTGATGAAATTATCATTCAGGTCGATATAAAGATTCACATCCGGGAACTTCAGGCGGTATTTGCCTACCAGATTGATCAGGTGGGAATAACCGAAAGCAATTGAACAGGTTACACGTAATTCACCCTGAGGATTTTGGTCATAGCTTGAGGTCGTATTGAGCGTTTCATCAAATTCCTTCAGTAATTTATTAGCACGGTTAAAAAAATATTGTCCTGCATCGGTCAGGGTAATACTGCGAGTGGTGCGTTTAATTAAGGTGGTGCCCAGTGAATTTTCCATTGCGGCCAGGCTTTTACTGACTGCAGAGGGCGACACGTTGAGCTGCGCTGCGGCTTCAGATAATCCTCCACAATCTACGATTTTGATAAAAAACTCTAAATTCTTTAGCGATATCTGCATGCTCATTGTTGCCTTTTATTCACAAGTGATTTGCTAAAACGGTACGAATAGGCCATTACATTGGCGATTTAAACATGTAATTATTGATTAATAGGAAATAAAGAGTTTTTAAAGTGAATAAATAACAACTTAAGTGAGTTGCATCACAAAATGACGGGAGGCGAGAAAATTAATCATCAAATTGTGAATTAAATCTCATTTAATACAATTTAAATTAAAAGGTGCCGGTTATGTGGACACGACTTGAACCCTACAAATCTTCTATTATTCTTTTATCCGCTCTGGTAGCTGGTGGGCTGTTAGGTATTTACGCTCCGTCAGTGGCAAGTAAATTGCAGCCAGTCGGTCAGATATTTCTAAACCTGTTATTTATGATTATTGTTCCGCTGGTGGGTATCAGCGTGATGTCGTCTATTGCCAGTATGACCGACCTGAGAAGGCTGGGGCGCATTATGGCAATTATCTTTATTGTTTCTATCGCGATGGCGTTTATTCCTGCTGCCGGGATTGTCGCGCTTGCACTTTGGTACAACCCAGCGCAGGGCGTCACTATCGATCTCTCTCAGTCAGTACAGGCAGGGAGCGGAAAGATGGACTTTGTCAGCATGATCACGACTAGCGATTTTATCGGGCTGTTCTCTAAGTCCAATATTCTTGCGCTGATCGTGATGGCGATTATCGCCGGTATTGCCATTGGGCAATCGGAGCAGGCGGGTAAACGTATCGCGTCGCTGTTGGAAGATACCAACACCGTCATTATGAAGATTGTTTCCATCATCATGAAGGTCGCTCCGGTGGGGCTCGGCTGTTATTTCGCGGCGACCATGGCAAGCCAGGATTCCGCGCTGTTGTTGACCTTTGCCCGCGCAATTGGCCTGTTTATGGCGGCGACGCTGGTCTACTACATCTTTGGCTCGATTTTTTATTCGTACATTGGCGGCGGTATTCCGGCGGTGAAGGCTTTCTGGCGTAACGCCATCGAACCATCGGCTACCGCACTGGGAACCTGCTCCTCCTTAGGAACCTTACCCGTCACGCTACGCGCCGGTAAAGCGATGGGGATTAACCCGGAAATCGTGGACGTCTCTATTCCACTGCTGGTCAACCTGAATAAAGGCGGCGTGGCGATGATCGCGGCGTTGAAAATTGTCTTTATTTACTCGGTGCTGGGAATGGATTTCACCGCCGAGACGTTCTTCCTGACGATGTTGATCGCCGTACTTTCCGCCATCATCGTCGGCGGCGTACCGGGCGGCGCATTTCTCGGGGAGATCTTTATTGTCACTACGCTGGGGCTGCCAATGGAAGCCATCCCAATGCTGGTGGTACTGGGGGCGATAACGGACGCTCCGGCAACGCTTATCAACGTAATCCACGATTTGAACGCGGCGCAGATAGTAGAGCGGTTTGCCGGAAAAAAGCCGGTGAGCGCTGAGGCGAGCTCAACGATCGCGGCGGTGTAGGTTTTCAACACGGATTAAGCATGAAACAGGAGATATTATGAACGATTCTATCAAACTCGAAACGCAACTGGTCGTCGCTGGACGTGATAAACGCTACACCCAGGGGGCGGTAAACCCGGTCATTCAGCGTGCTTCTTCGCTGGTATTTGATACCGTGAAGGACAAAAAATTTGCCACTGCTAATCGTGCGAATGGCGAACTGTTTTACGGTCGCCGCGGGACGTATACCCACTTTGCGTTTCAGAAGGCGATGAGTGAGTTAGAAGGCGGGGCGGGCTGCGCGCTTTATCCTTGCGGTGCTGCTGCGGTGACTAACGCGATTCTGGCATTCGTCGAGAGCGGCGATCATATCCTGATGACGGGAGCAGCCTATGAGCCGACTCAGGATTTTTGCAATAAGATCCTGAGTAAATTCAATGTTGAAACCACGTATTACGATCCGATGATTGGCGCGGGTATCGTGGACCTTTTGCGCCCCGAAACCCGAGTGGTGTTTCTTGAATCTCCCAGTTCCATCACTATGGAAGTACAGGATGTTCCAGGGATGGTGAAAGCGCTCCGCGCGGTAAACCCCGAAATTATTATCATGATCGATAATACCTGGGCGGCGGGCGTGCTGTTTAAGGCTCTGGATTATGGCGTCGACATTTCCATACAGGCTGGAACAAAGTACACCATTGGCCACTCCGATGGGATGCTGGGCACCGCAGTCTCTAACGCTCGCTGCTGGGATCGTCTGCGTGAGAACTCATACCTGATGGGGCAAACGCTGGACGCCGATACCGCCTACAACGGTAGCCGCGGATTGCGTACGCTGGCCGTTCGCCTCAAACAGCACCAGGAGAGCAGTATTTATATTGCGCGCTGGCTGTCGGCAAGACCGGAAGTCGCGCGAGTCAACCATCCGGCGTTACCGGAATGTCCAGGCCATGAATATTTTCAACGTGATTTTGCCGGAAGCTCTGGTCTGTTTTCTTTTGTGCTAAAAAACAGATTAACCGACGAGCAGATGGCGAATTTCCTCGATAATTTCTCTCTGTTTCATATGGCCTATTCCTGGGGCGGGTTTGAGTCATTAATTTTGGCAAACCAGCCGGAGGAACTGAACAGCATTCGTCCGGCAGGGGATGTTGACTTCAACGGGACGCTGGTGAGGGTGCATATCGGGCTGGAGGATGTGGAGGATTTGATTGCCGATCTGGAGGCCGGATTTACCCGTATTGCTTAATAAAAAAGGCCCCACGGCGCTGTGGGGCGGTAGTTTATTTCTCGGTCGCCAGTGACGAAGGTTCGTGCTGGCGCATCCGGCTTAACAACCCCGCCAGACAGCATGCGGCCGCGATCCCCGCGGCTACCGCCAGCAGATGGAACGGCAGTCTGCCGCCGCTAAACCACAGCCAGCGCGCCAGCTCGATAGAGAGCGCGCTGACGCTGAGGAGTACGATGTTCAGAGAGGCGGAAACGGTACCTTTAGGTAACTCGTTAGAAAATAGCGTAAAACGGAACAGCGTCGGGAAAATAAGCCCAATGCCGAAGGCATAGAAACAGGTACCAAGTACCGACCATAGCCAGACGTGTGGCCACAGTAAATTACCAAGGATCAGGAGCGCCAGCCCGGTCATCTGGATAGGCACCGCGCGCCAGATAAAGCGCGGACGCGTCGGGTCTTTTACCCAGCGCGCTACCGACAGATTGGCAACGATCACCGCACTGAAAACCGGTACCTGGGTCCAGGCGAACTCTGTGGTCGTCATCCCGCCATCGTCAATCAGGATAACCGGCGAGACCGCCACCCAGCTCATCAGAGGGATATAGCTGAGTGAGAGGGTAGCGGCACCGAACAGAAAAATACGGTTGCGGAACACATCGCGGAAATCGCGCAGTACGCCGATGGCGCTAAAGGGAACGTCGCCGCGCCGGACGGTTTCCGGCATGTTAAGCAGCAGCCCCAGCCAGGCGATAAACCCCATCGCCGCAATAATTCCGAACAGCACCTTCCAGTGGACGAAGTGCATTAACGCCGCGCCGGAAAGCGGACCAATAATCGGCGCAATCAGCACGATCGAGGTAATAATCGCCATCAGCTTAATGGCCTTTGTCTGGCCGAATGCTTCCTGTACGGTGACGTAGCCAACCGTGGCGATGAAACAGATGCTGGTACCCTGAATAAAGCGCGCCGCGAGGAATTGCTCCATCGACGTCGTGAACATGGTTGCTAAGCAGGCAAGGGTAAAAATCAGCGCGCCGGTCAGCAAAACCGGACGGCGGCCAATACGATCGGAGAGCGGGCCGAGCAGCCACTGGAGCGCCATGCCGCCGGCCATATACAGGCTGACCGACGCGGGAGCCAGCGCCACGTCAGCGTCAAAATCGCGCACCACGTGGATAATGCCCGGCTGGATAAGGTCGGTAGTCAGATAAGCGGCAAAGTCATACAGGATCAGCGCTGCCGGAAAGAACAGCGTGGCGGAATGGCGGGCAAAAAAGCGGGTCATCCATTGCAACATCGGTGGGCTCCTTGTTGAGTCTCTACGCAATGACGATCGGAAGCTATCCTGAGTTTTGCGTTATAAACAGCTTCAGCACTTCACACTGCAATAAATTCAGGGTCAACATATATATCCATTCATTTTTGATGGTTAATTTTATTTGTTTTGAAAATCAATTAAAAACAGTTATTTAAATTATATATGTAAATTCAGCAGCGACGGAATTTGTGAAAACAGCCACAGCACCAGGCCGATAGTACCGCCAACCAGCGTACCGTTGATGCGGATAAACTGCAGGTCTTTGCCGATGTTCAGTTCGATTTGCCGCGACATATCGCGCGAGTCCCAGCTTTTAACCGTGTCGCTGATATGGCGGGTAAGGAAGGCGGCAAACTCCGGTGCCACCCGATGCGCCGCTTGTTCAAGGTGCTCGTTCAGCGACTCGCGCAGCGCCTCATCATGGAGCAGCGTTTCGCCAAACCACTGCCCGGCTTCGGCAATGCGCTGCTTAATGCGTGAATCTTCGCTATTGACGTCGTTTTTGATCCAGCCGCGCAGGTCGGCCCACACCTCGCCCAGATAGCGGTTAAAGGTTTCATCATTCTTCAGGTACGCTTTAATATTGTCCGCTTTTTCCGCCATCTGCGGATCGGACTTCAGGCTATCGATCAGCTTCAGCGCCGCGCGATCGAAAGCCTGACGGATCTGATGGGCCCGATCCTGGCTGACTTCGTCGAGCAGCGTATTGACGGCATCGGTGACCATTTCTGCGCTGTGTTCGCCGAGCCATTCGGTAGGAAGCAGCTTAGCTTTGAGCGGGTGCTCGGTCTCCAGCCAGTGCACGATGCCGCGGGCAATAAATGCCCGCGAGCTGTCGCGCTGTAGCAGGGCGATCAGCTGGCTAATCAGCGAATCCAGCAGCTTCTGGTGACGGTTATCGCGAGTCAGCCCCTCCAGCATCATGGCGCTGGTCTGGGTTAAATCGACCTTATCAATTGCTTTGTGTACCGCCCGGCGCAGCAGGCGCTGGATCCGCGCATCGTCGGTCAGCTCCAGAAAACCGCTCATCACCTTCAGCAGATGCTGGCCGACGCGACGGGCATTGTCCGGCTGGCTGAACCAGTTGCCAAGCATCAGCGCCGGTTCATAGCGGCGGATCAGCGCCACCAGCGACGGCGTATCAAGAAATTTCTCCTGGACGAAATAGCCAAGATTGTCGGCGATCCGGTCCTTATTACGCGGAATAATCGCCGTATGCCGCGAAACAAACGGCAGCGGAATGCGGCGGAACAGCGCGACCACCGCGAACCAGTCCGCCAGCGCGCCGACCATCGCCGCTTCGGAGATAGCCTTCAGCGCACCGACCCAGGGCGTTGGCGGCAGCAAGAGGGTAGTGATAAAAATAGCGACTGCAATCAGCAGCAGCGAGAGCGCCAGCAGTTTGGCGCGTTTCAGTTCAGCGAGTTTTTCCATATGCTTAAGCATATAGCCTGACGGCGAACTCGTGCAAAAACTGCCACACAATCCAGCCGCCAAAAGCCATCAACACCCCGCCTGCCACCCGCTCCACTCGCCAGACGACGGCGGAAAGACGGCGCTGCACCGACGGTAGCGCAATCAGCGATACCAATAACAAATCCCATATCAGCACCACGCTGGTCATCCAGACTCCGCTGACGGCCTGCTGCACCAGGGTGACGTTCGGCCCCAGCAGGGAGGTCATCAGCGCGAGATAGAACAGCGCATTTTTCGGATTCAGCAGCGAAGAGCCCAGACCCAGCAAAAGCTGTTTTACCAGCGACGGGCGTGAAGCCGAAGCGCTTCGCAGCTCCAGCGTGGCCGGACGGCTTCTGAGCAGCAGGCTGCCTATCCACAACAAATATGCAGCGCCCAGCAGTTCAATAATCGTAAACAGCAGCGGCGCGTGGCGCAGGATCCCCCAGCCGATAATCGCCAGTATGATATACAGGCCGTTGCCTGCGGCGATACCGATGCACAGCCCGACGCTGCCGCGCAGGCGGTAGCGGATGGCGTAGCCTACCAGCAGGAAAAAATCCGGCCCGGGGCTCAGCAGGGCGACAAAATGGGAGAGCGCCAGCGCGGGGAAGGCGGAGGGAAAGAGCGTAGTGAGTATGTTCATAGCAACCTCAGTAATAACCTGAGGTCACCCTACGCCAGCGTATGCGCTAATTATTGTCTGATATTGATCGGCTCTGAGCATACTGGCGCGGCGTGGCGGCGGTATAGCTGACAAAGGTCTTATGAAAGTGGCTCTGATCGGCAAACCCGGCCTGGTATCCTACGTCGGCAATATTATCCCCGGCGCGCAGGCGCGTTTTAGCGAACTCAATACGTGCGATATTGATAAAACTGGCGGGCGTCAGGCCCGTATCCTGCTTGAAGAGGCGAATCAGCGTCTCTTTACGCAGGGCAAACTCGTCGGCGAGGCTATCCAGCGTTGGCGGTTCTTGTAGATTAGTGGCCAGGCGGCTGAACAGACGATAACTGGTTGTGCTTAGCGCCTGAGGTGCGAGCGGGCTCAGGGGCAAATTATTCAGCAATCGGGCGACGCTTGCGGGTAACGCAGCGGTATTCTGCTGGCTCATCAATTCGACAATGTGCTGATAGTGGGCGAATAACCCGGCATCGCGTAATACCAGCTGCGATGCCGTTATCTGCAGCTGAGAGGGGGCGTCGATCAGCTGCTGCCGACACCAGTTGAGATCGAGATAGAGCATATGGTAGCTGCGCGGCTGGCCGTCGCGCGGATTACAGCTATGAGGCGCCTGCGCCGGGATAATGATCAGATCGCCGGGGCGCAGCAGATACTCTTGCCCGTTGCAGATGCAGCGCGTTTCCCCTTCGATAATCGCCCCCACCGAGAGCTGCGGATGGCGGTGACGTTTATAGGCCTGGCGGCTGCGCCAGGTGCTGCGCAGCTCCAGCCAGGGCAACTGTTCGTCGCGCCAGAAGGTTTGCAGAATATCGCGCGTATGGCTCACGGCAGGCTCCTTAACTGAGGGAAGAGATATTTATAACATGCCAGCAGGCTACGGGAGAACTGCGAGGCGCGTCCGACAAAAATGTCCTGCTTGCAGCTGAGGGAAGATATCTTTGGTGGCGGCTCGTAAAAGGCGACAGCAGGGCGTGTCGTGGTAAAAAACGCGCAGTAGAGTGGCGGCACGATTTCTTAGCCGGGCGGACAACCATGGAAAAGGGTACCACGTCGACGCCGCATGATGCGGTCTTCAAACAGTTTTTACGGCATGCTGACACCGCGCGGGACTTCCTGGATATCCATCTTCCGCCAGCGCTAAGAAAACATTGCGATCTGGATTCGTTAACGCTTGAGTCCGGTAGTTTTATTGAGGAGAACCTGCGGGCATATTATTCCGATGTTCTGTGGGCGCTGAAAACCGCAGCCGGAGAAGGATATATTTATGTTGTCATTGAGCATCAAAGTTCCCCTGATGCGCATATGGCTTTCAGGCTGATGCGTTACGCCGTTGCCGCCATGCAGCGCCATCTGGATAACGGACATAAAACGCTGCCGTTGGTTGTGCCGATTCTGTTTTATCATGGCGTCGTCACCCCTTATCCGTATTCGTTATCCTGGCTGGATAAGTTTGCTGACCCGATTCTGGCTAAACAGCTTTATACCGTGCCGTTTCCGCTGGTGGACATTACCGTCGTGCCTGATGATGAAATTGTGCAGCATCGAAGAGTGGCTTTGCTGGAGCTGATGCAAAAGCATATTCGCCAGCGCGATCTGCTGGGCATTGTGGAGCATCTGACCGCCATTTTGCTTAGTGGATACGCTAATGACAGGCAGTTGAAAACGCTGTTTAATTACCTGATTCACTCGGGTAAAGCGCTTCGGTTGGGTAAGTTTATCCGCGAAGTGGCCCGGCGGGTACCGCAGCATAAGGAGAAGCTAATGACTATCGCCGAAAGATTACGTGAAGTAGGGCGCCGACAGGGTAAGCGGGAAGGCCGTCAGGAAGGCGTTGAAGAAGGCCAGCGCGCCGAAGCGCTACGTATTGCCCGAACGATGCTGGCCGAAGGGATGGCGCTGGAAACGGTGTTAAGAATTACCGGCTTGCCGGAAGCGGAGCTCGCGGCCGTTCATCATTAACTTCCGGACAGGCTGGCGTTCGGTCTGAGCGTCTTACCCAGGTAGCTCTTTCTGTTCCATTCCTGGAAAATTCCGTATCTACCCGAGTTCAGCGCTATCGTTAGCTATCTCGACTACTCTTAATATCCTGTACGGTATTTTTGACTGTATTAATAGCGATAATAAGGAGACATACGATATGGCTTATCAGACGGTGAATCCTGCGAATAATCAGCTGATCAAAGAGTACCCGGCGCACAGCGATGCGGACGTGGAAGCGGCCCTGCAAAAGGCGGATGCGCTGTATCATTCGGAGTGGTCGAAAGGCAATATTGACCAGCGGCTACCGGTGCTGCACAAGCTGGCAGACCTGATCGACAGCCGGGTTGAAGAGCTCGCCAAAATCGCCAGCCAGGAAATGGGCAAACTTATTGAGCAAAGCCGTGGAGAAGTTAAGCTGTGCGCGCAAATTGCCCGCTACTACGCTGACAACGCCAAACAGTTTTTGGCCCCGGTGAAGTACCAGTCAGAGCTGGGTGAAGCCTGGGTTGAACACCATCCCATCGGCGTGCTGATGGCGGTGGAACCGTGGAACTTCCCTTATTACCAGCTAATGCGCGTGCTGGCGCCGAATCTGGCGGCAGGAAATCCGGTTATTGCCAAGCATGCCAGTATCGTTCCGCACTGCGCAGAAACCTTCGCCCACCTGGTACGTGAAGCCGGTGCGCCTGAAGGGGCGTGGACTAACCTGTTTATTTCTCAGGATCAGGTAGCGAAGATAATCGCCGATGACCGCGTTCAGGGGGCGGCGCTGACCGGTTCGGAAAAAGCCGGTGGCGTAGTCGCGGCGCAGGCGGCGAAACACATCAAGAAAGCCACGCTTGAGCTGGGCGGTAACGATGTGTTTGTCGTGCTGGATGACGCCAGTCTGGAGAAGGCGGTGAAGATCGGCGTGCAGGCGCGCCTTAACAATGCAGGCCAGGTATGTACCGCCGCAAAACGCTTTATTCTGCATGAAAAAATCGCCGACCAGTTCCTGAGCCAATTTACGCAAGCCTTCCGCGAGGTGAAAATCGGCGATCCGCTGGATGAGAGTACGACGCTGGGTCCTCTCTCCTCGAAAGATGCGCTGGAAACGCTGACTAAACAGGTAAATGAGGCGGTGAAAAACGGCGCGAAGCTGCACCTGGGTGGTAAACCCGCGCAGCGGGAAGGCAGCTTTTTCGAGCCGACTATCCTGACCGGCATTACCCGTGATAACCCGGCGTACTTTGAAGAGTTCTTTGGCCCGGTCGCGCAGATTTACGTCGTGAAAGACGATGATGAGGCGGTGAAGCTCGCTAACGATTCGCACTATGGCCTTGGCGGGGCGGTGTTCAGCCAGAATATTGAACGGGCGAAACGTATGGCGTCGCGGATTGAAACCGGGATGGTTTATATCAACTGGTTGACTGATACCGCGCCGGAGCTGCCGTTTGGCGGCGTGAAACGCTCCGGGTTTGGTCGCGAACTCTCCGACCTCGGTATTAAAGAGTTTGTTAACCAGAAGCTGGTGGTCGTTCGCCGCTAAGCCACCCAGCGTGCTGATACCCTCTCCCACCGGGAGAGGGAGACATCTTTGCGGCGGCTATTTGCGTAAACCGGCGAACGCCGCGCGGATTTCCGCTTCCGGCAACTGAATGCCGATAAATACCAGCGTACTGTGCGGCGTTTCATCGCCCCACGGGCGATCCCAGTCGGCGCTGTACAGGCGCTGCACGCCCTGGAACAGCAGGCGATTTGGCTCGCCATCGATCCACAGCATCCCTTTATAACGCATCAGTTGCTCGGCGAAGGAGAGCAGCAGGTTTTCCATTACTCGTGAGACTTCGCTGATATCCACCGGGTAATCCATCTCAACCACGATTGATGACACGTCGTTTTGCTTCTCGGCCATAAAGTGGAAACGCGGTTTGCTGTTAACGACTTTCTCTTCCAGCATAAAGCCGCTGGTATTAAACAGCAGGCTTAAATCAATATCGCCGTGGATGACGGTATAAATCGGCGCACGGGCGTTGATGCGCGCCAGCCGCTCGCGCAGCTTGTCGCAGTCGCCGGCGACGTCGGTTTTGGTTAACAAAATCCGATCCGCATAGCCCACCTGCGACTGGGCAATAGTGAACTGATTCATCTGCTGGTCGGCATGTACGGCGTCAACCAGCGCGATCACCCCATCCAGCAGGTAGCGTTCGCACAGCACCTCGTGGGAGAAAAAGGTCTGAATAATCGGCCCCGGATCGGCCATGCCGGTGCACTCAATCACCAGCCGGTCGAAGGCAATCTCGCCGCGATCGCGGCTGTCGAGCAGATCGAGCAGGGCGTCTTCCAGCTCGTTGGAGCGCGTACAGCAAATACAGCCGTTGGTCAGGGTTTTAATCTGCGTGGCGCGGTCGCCAATGAGTTGATCGTCAACGGAAACTTCGCCAAATTCATTTTCGATAACGGCGATTTTGAAACCGTGCTGCTCATTAAGGATGTGGCGCAGCAGGGTGGTTTTCCCCGCGCCGAGAAAACCGGTTAATAGGGTGACTGCAATCGGTGCCATGTTTGCCTCCATTAGCAGCAGCGTACGCCGCCTTTGCCATCGCCGCCGTAGCGGGCCTGCTGGCGTTCGCGGAAGAATTCTTCATAAGTCATGTACGGCAGATCCGGATGGTTGGTTTGCATATGCGTGACGTAGTTGTCGTAATCCGGAATGCCAATCAGCATTTTCGCCGCCTGACCGAGATATTTTTTTGCCTGACCTAAGTTACCAAACATTGTGAAATCCCGATAACGAATAAAGCCGGATGGCGGCTAGCGCCTTATCCGGCCTACGATAATTCACCTTTGTAGGCCGGATAAGCCTGGCGCTATCCGGCATTAAGGTTTAATGGTGCGAAGAGGTCTTCACGCCGCCTTCCGGTACCGGCACGTACGGAGTCTCTTTGTCGGTGCGCACTTTGTTGTTGCGCACGTTGAGCCAGGTTTTGATGCCGTAGAAGATGATGCTGTAGACCACCACCAGGAACAGAATGCTCAGGCCAGCGTTGGTGTAGTTGTTGACCACGATATGGTTCATGTTGGCGACCTGCTGTGCGGTCAGTTCGCCACCGGCGGCAATCTTCTCTTTATACTGCTGAGCCATAAAGAAGAAGCCTTCCATCTGTGGGTTGGTGCTGAACAGTTTCAGGCCCAGCGCCCAGGTGGTGCACAGCAGCAGCCACGCGGCCGGGATAACGGTAACCCAGATATATTTGGTGCGCTGCATTTTGACCAGCACCACGGTGCCAAGCACCAGCGCCACCGCGGCCAGCATCTGGTTAGAGATACCGAACAGCGGCCACAGGCTCTTCACGCCGCCCAGCGGGTCAACCACGCCCTGATACAGCAGGTAACCCCACAGGCCAACGCAGCCCGCGGTACCGATAATACCGGCGATCAGCGAGTCGGTTTTTTTCAGGAACGGCACGAAGTTGCCCAGCAGATCCTGCAGCATAAAGCGGCCTGCGCGGGTACCGGCATCCAGCGCGGTGAGGATAAACAGTGCTTCAAACAGGATACCGAAGTGGTACCAGAAGCCCATATCCGCCATCGGGATGATTTTATGGAACACGTGGGCGATACCAACGGCCAGCGTCGGCGCGCCGCCGGCGCGGTTCAGTACTGAAGGTTCGCCGATATCTTTCGCCGTCTGCAGGATCTGCTCAGGTGAAATCACGAAGCCCCAGGAACTTACGGTCGCCGCCGCGTGAACGGTCACTTCTTTCAGCTGTGCAGCGATCATTGCCGCATTTTCGCCGCCCATTTCATGCAGGTTCGGCATGACGATGCCAAGGCCTGCCGGCGGGGTGTTCATCGCGAAGTAGAGACCTGGTTCGATAATCGATGCCGCAACCAGCGCCATGATGGCAACGAAAGATTCCATCAGCATCGCGCCGTAGCCGATAAAGCGGGCGTCGGTTTCATTCGCCAGCAGCTTCGGCGTGGTGCCGGAAGCGATAAGGGCGTGGAAGCCGGAGACCGCGCCGCAGGCAATGGTGATAAACAGGAACGGGAACAGCGCGCCTTTCCACAGCGGACCGGTACCATCAATGTACTGGGTTACCGCCGGCATTTTCAGGTCCGGGTTGAGGATAACGATCCCCAGCGCCAGGCCGACAATTACGCCGATTTTCAGGAAGGTGGCCAGATAGTCACGCGGTGCCAGAATCAGCCATACCGGCAGCAGCGCGGAGATAAACGCGTAGCCAATCAGCGTAAAGGTGATAGTGGTGTCTTTAAAGGTCAGCGCCGGGCCCCAGTACGGGTCGTGGGCAATGATGCCGCCGAACCAGATAGACGCTACCAGCAGAACGATACCGATAACCGAGACTTCACCCACGCGGCCAGGGCGCAGGAAGCGCATGTAGATACCCATGAACAGCGCGATAGGCACCGTCGAGCAGACGGTAAAGACGCCCCACGGGCTTTCCGCCAGCGCTTTCACCACGATTAGCGCCAGTACCGCGAGGATGATGATCATAATCAGGAAGCAGCCGAACAGCGCGATAGAGCCCGGAACGGGTCCCATCTCTTGTTTGATCATCTCACCCAGCGAGGCGCCGTTACGGCGTGAGGAGATAAACAGCACCATAAAGTCCTGCACCGCCCCTGCCAGCACCACGCCCGCCAGCAGCCACAGGGTACCCGGCAGGTAGCCCATCTGCGCGGCAAGCACCGGGCCCACCAGCGGACCTGCGCCGGCGATAGCGGCAAAGTGGTGGCCGAACAGCACGTAGCGGTTGGTCGGGACGTAGTTCAGGCCATCGTTGTTAATCACCGCAGGCGTAGAGCGCGTCGGGTCAAGCTTCATCACCTTTTGCGCGATATACAGGCTGTAATAGCGATAGGCGACAAGGTAGACGGAAACCGCCGCCACCACGATCCACAGCGCACTGACGTGCTCACCGCGGCGCAGAGCGACGACTGAGAGGCAAAATGCCCCGATGATTCCAAGAATCACCCAGGGTATGTGCTTGAGTAGTTTTTTGGTATCCATAGTAAAACCTGGCGTTAATGAGATGAATAATGGGCCGAAGCCGTTTAGTTTTGAGTCAGGGTTGTTGGAGGTATTGATTAGCTATGCTGGGGACGATCTTGCCAGAACGTCGCGCGCGTAAAGTTGGGTAAATCTGTGAGTGGTTATATGCGGGGGTTAAGCGGTCGCTAGCCGGGGTAAGCGGTTGGCCATGAAGTGAGCAGGAGGGAAATATGTGATTGAGATCACGGGATGTTGTGGTTTGACACGAGTCATACCAGCGTCAGTTTATATCAATTCAAACTCATTATTCTCATTTCATAATGACTTCACGTTTTACTTCGGTTACTGAAATATATTCACTAATCCGATAAAAATAGTTCGGCATTGATGAATTCGCCGTTGAATTATTGTTGCGGTGATTGTTTCATTAATATGAGTTGATGTTTATATCCGTTTGAATGTATTTAATTGCCATCATTGAATTCTTGTTATCGACATGGATAGCCCTGGCCTAAAAAATAATGAATAAATGGAATTTAATTCATAAGGTTTTAATTATCTCTGCGCTGCCAGTGTGGGGGTACGCCGCGCCTGTGGATACCGTGCGTGAGCAGCAGTTCATCAATCAGCAGCAGCGCCAGCAAGCTCTGGAAAGTCAGCTAGCGCCGCCGTCACCGGATATTCATTTATCCGCGGAAGAAATAAAGGTCGATGAGGGGTTATTTCCCGTAGAACAACCTTGCTTTGCTATTTCTCAGGTTATTTTACAGGGTACCGAAGCCTTACCGCATTGGCCGCCACTCCAGCGTCAGAAAAATAAAGCGATTGGGCGTTGTCTGGGAGTAAAGGGAATAAATCTACTGATGGCCCAGTTGCAGAATATATTAATCGATCGCGGTTATATCACCAGCCGGATCCTTGCTCCGCAGCAGGACTTAAAAAGCGGTGTTTTACGCCTGGTGGTGATGCCGGGTTATATTCGTAAAGCCAGGCTTACGGCGCAGAGCGATGATTATCTGTGGCTGGCTAGCGCATTTCCGGCGACTGACGGGAAACTGTTGGATTTGCGCGATATTGAACAGGGGCTGGAAAACTTGCAGCGTCTGCCGACGGTACAGGCCAGCATGGAAATTGTTCCGGGCGAGACGCCGGGGCAAAGCGATATTGTCATTAACCGCCAACAGGAACGCTTCTGGCGCGTTGACGCCTCGCTCGATGATTCCGGCTCTAATGCTACCGGCCGCTATCAGGGTAACCTGACGTTGTCACTGGATAACCCGTTAGCCTTAAGCGATCTTTTTTACCTTTCCGGCTCACATAACCTCGACAGCAACGGCGGTAAATCCTCAAAGAACCTGACCGGCCACTATTCGATTCCGCTGGGTTACTGGCAGCTCGGGTTAACCGCCAGCCAGTACGATTACGAGCAAACCGTGGCGGGGGCCAATGGCGATTACCAGTACAGCGGTAAAAGCAAGAATGTTGATTTCCAGATGAGCCGCGTACTGCACCGTAGCGGTAGTCAGAAGACCACTCTTAGCGCCGATGTGTTAGCCCGCGAACAGCGCAACTTCATTAACGACACCGAGATTGCCGTTCAGCGGCGGCAGACGGCGGCCTGGAAGCTTGGTCTGCAGCATCGCCATTACCTTGGCAGCGCCACTCTCGATGCCGGAGTGAGCTATCAGCGCGGTACCCGCTGGTTTGGCGCTCAGCCCGCGCCGGAAGAGCAATGGGGAGAAGCAACCGCCCTCAGCAAGATCCTGCAATTTAATGCTCAGCTCAATTTGCCTTTTGCCCTGGGCGGGCAAAATTTTCGCTTTACCAGCCGCTATCAGCGGCAGAGGAGCAGCACGCCGCTGACTTCGCCGGATATGTTTTCCATCGGCAGCCGCTGGACGGTACGCGGCTTTGACGGCGAGCGCACACTGACCGCCAGTCACGGCTGGTACGTCCGTAACGATATCGCCTGGTCGACTCCGCTACCGGGGCAGGAGTTTTATCTGGGGGCGGATTACGGCGAAGTTGGCGGCGCAGGCAGTGAAACGCTGGTGGGTAAGCATCTCGCCGGGGGCGTGGCAGGGCTGCGCGGCCAGTACCAACGCGCCAGCTACGACCTGTTCGCTGGTATCCCTTTAGCCAAACCCGATGGCTTTAAAACTGACCCGGCGACTTTTGGTTTCAGCGTCGGCTGGAGCTACTGACTTTCACTCACGCGCCGTTCGGCGGCGCGTGCTGCGCACATGGACGATCTTCCGCGCCGCGGTGGACAACGGATGACGAGTAACGGCAATGAATAAACGCTTTTATCGAATCGTATTTAATAAGGTTCGCGGGATGCTGGTGGTGGTGGCGGAAACGACCCGCTCTCATCGGGCGGGCGTGTCGCCGCAATCCGGCGCCGACGCGCGAACCGGGTCGACGCTGACGTCCACCCTGGCGCCGCTGGCCTTTAGCTTTCTGCTCGCTTTTTCCTGTCTCACCCCGGCTCAGGCAGCGATTGTCGCCGATAACCATGCGCCCGGCGGCCAGCAACCGCAGATCGCCAATAGCGCCAATGGCACGCCGCAGGTCAATATTCAGACACCGAGCGGCGCAGGCGTTTCACGCAACGTCTACAGCCAGTTTGACGTCGATGGGCGCGGCGTGGTGCTGAATAACAGCCACGCTAACACTTCAACCCAACTGGCCGGGATGGTCGCCGGTAACCCGAATCTGGCGAAAGGGGAAGCCAGAGTGATCCTTAACGAGGTAAATACTCGCGATCCGAGCCGGCTGAATGGCTATATCGAGGTTGCCGGACAAAAAGCGCAGGTGGTGATCGCTAACCCAGCCGGAATTAGCTGCGACGGTTGCGGGTTTATCAATGCCAACCGCGCGACGCTGACGACAGGCCAGGTGCAGTACGGTAACGGACAGATAAGCGGTTATGATGTCAATCGCGGCGAAATTATCGTACAGGGCGGCGGGCTTGATGCGAGCTCGGTAGACAGCACCGATCTGCTCGCGCGCGCGGTGAAAATCAACGCCGGAGTTTGGGCGCAGGAGCTAAAGGTCACCGCAGGGCGTAATCAGATCGATGCGGCGCACAGGCGGACGACGGCAAAATCAGCAGACGGCAGTGCGCCGCCAGCGGTGGCGATAGACGTCAGCGCACTGGGCGGGATGTACGCCCATAAAATTCGTCTTGTCGGTACCGAGCGCGGCGTAGGCGTTCACAATGCCGGCAATATCGGCGCGGCGGCGGGGGACATTGCAATCAGCGCTAATGGCTCGCTCAGCAACAGCGGCATGATTCAGTCCGCGCAGAATCTACAACTGTCCGTTAAGGGCGATCTTCACAACCAGGGGCAGCTGTACGCCGGAAAAGATAGCGTGGCGACGGCCAGCGCGACGCTAACCAATGACGGCATGATCGCCGCGCAAGGTGATACGCGGATTGCCGCCAACGCTTTGCGTAGCGCGCAAAACAGTACGCTCGCCGCCGGATTAAATCGCGATGGTTCTACCGCCAGCAGCGGCGCGCTGACGCTGAATAGCCAGAGCTCGCTGGCGCTGAATGGCCGCAATATGGCGGCAGGAACGCTGATGGCGCAGGGCAGGACGGTGGATCTTGATAACAGTCGAACCTCGGGGGCGCGGATCGTGGTCAACGCCGCGTCCGGCGATATCACCACCCGAGACGCGGTGGTGGTGGCCAGCGAAAAACTCCAGTTGGCCGCCAGCGGCAAACTCAACAACTACAGTGGCCTGCTGACGGCCAGCCAGCTTGAGCTGAAAGCAATGGCGCTGGATAACCAACAGGGCGTAATCCAGCAGACGGGCGAGGACGATCTACGCCTTGATTTTCGTGCGGGATTGGATAACCGCGGCGGTGAGATTGCCAGCAACAGCCATGCTTTGACGCTCAGCACCAGCCAGTTGCTCAATCAAAACGGAACGCTGCTGCATACCGGCAGCGGCGGCATGTCTATTACCAGCGAAGGTGCGCTGGACAACGGCGAAGGCACTATTGCCGCTAACGGCAATATCGTTTTGTACTCCGATAACATTAATAATCGCAGCGGTAAAATCAGCACGACGCAGGGCAATGCTCAGCTCACTACGCGTGACGAGCTGGAAAATTCGCAAGGGAATATCGTTGCTGGCGGCAGCCTTTCTCTACAAGTGGCCAGCCTTCGGAACCAGCAGGGGCAATTGATTGCGGCGCAGGGCAACCTGGCCATGAGCGCTGAAGGAGGGCTGGATAACCGCGAAGGCGTTCTTGCCGCAAATGGCAATATCAAGCTTGACGCCGACAATCTGACCAACCATGGCGGAAAAATCAGCGCGGCACAGGGCGACGTTCAGCTCACTGCACGCCATGGGGTGGATAACTCGCAGGGGAATATCATCGCCAGCGGCGACATCGAGCTACAGGCTGAAAATCTTAACAATCGTCACGGGCAGATTGGCACGGCGCAGCAGGGCAGCGTCAACCTGACGACGAGCGGTTTGCTGGATAATCAGCAGGGCACGATTACCGCCGTTGATGCCCTGGGTATTCAGAGCGCCACCGTTGATAACCAGCTGGGTGGGCTGCAGTCCGGCGGTAATCTCAACATCACCATCCACAACCGGGGGCTGGATAACCGGCAGGGGCAGATCGTCTCCGCCGCCGTTCTGGATATAGCAGGCGTCAACCTGGCGCTGGCTAATACGGGCGGGACGCTACTTGCCGCGAGCAAACTTAGCCTCGATGCCGATTCCCTCAGCGGCGATGGCGAGGTGCTCTCTCAGGGCGATATGTCACTGACGTTGCGTCAGGCGTTTCATAACGCCGGGAGGATCATCGCCAACGGCAACCTGCAGTGGGATCTCTCCGGACTGGGGCTGATTAATCAGGGGGTTATCAGCGCCGGCCGCACGCTCAATCTCTATGCGGCGAAGCTGGATAACCGTCAGGAAGGTGAAATCAGCGCTGGCGAGAACCATTTGACGGTCAACGGCGAGTTGGTTAATCGGGGGCTGATTGACGGTGGTTTAACCCATATTGTCGCCACGACGTTAACCAATATCGGTAGCGGGCGCCTGTACGGCGACGCCGTCGCGCTACAGGCGGCAACGCTGAATAACGCTGCGGAGAACGGCGTGGCGGCGACGATTGCCGCACGGGCATCGCTGGCAATGGGCGTCGGCACGCTCAATAACCAGGATCACGCGCTGATCTACAGCGACGGTACGCTTGCCATTGGCGGCCAGCTTGCCGAAGACGGTTCGCTTAGCGGCCAGGCGGGGGTCTTTAATAACCACAGCGCAACGCTTGAGTCCGCCGGTGATATGGCGCTCGATATCCAACAAATCAATAACTACAACGATCATCTGGTGACGAAAGATGTGATGGTCGAGCAGTCATGGCGCCATGAAGCGGCGCTTAAAGGATCGGTACAGCGCTTCGACTGGTCGCTGGTTGATACCAGCTATAAAAACAAATACGGCGTTCACGACGCCATCATGCCGGACGGTAGCCGCGGCGATGAGTTCTATGAATATCAGTACCAGCGTACCGTTGTGGAAACGCAGGTGGTGGAAAGCGATCCTGGCAAAATCCTCTCCGGCGGCCGGCTCATCATCAACAGCGATAAGCTGAATAACTACGATAGCCAGATTATCGCCGGAGGAGCGCTCGGTGGCGTGATTGGCGAACTAAACAACGTCGCCACGACCGGTAAAAGGGTGACCACCGACGTCGGCACCCAGACCCGTTGGTATGAGAAAAAGACCAGCCGCCCGTTTGGCGGCACCAAAACCAGCCAGGGAAAAAGCAGCAGTGATTACGAGCCAACTCCGACGGTTCAGACCATCGATCTGCAAACCATGAAGTGGCAGGGCAATACCCAAATTGATGGCCATAGCGGTGTGATTAAACCGCGCGATCGCGCCGATGAAACAGGAGAATTACCCGCCGGACGGCTGGTGGAAGTGACGCCGGTTAACGCTGACGGAACGGTTGTTCGCGTCGTCACGCCGGATACCCGGCTTCCTGTCAGCAGCCTGTATCAGATCGATCCGCAGGCTAAAGCAGGTTATCTGGTGGAAACCGATCCGCGTTTTACCAACGGTAAAGCGTGGCTCGCCAGCGACTACATGCAAAATCAGCTGGGCGTTGATCAAGCGATGAAGCGGCTTGGCGACGGCTATTACGAACAGCGGCTGGTGCGTGAGCAGATCGTTAAACTGAGCGGCGAGCGCTACCTGCAGGGCTACAGTAACGATGAAGAGCAGTATCGGGCGCTGATGGACGCGGGCGTCGCCTTCGCCAAACGGTACAACCTGACGGTCGGGGTGGCGCTGACGCCAGCGCAGATGGCACTGTTGACCAGCGATATGGTCTGGCTGGTCGCCAGAGAAGTCACGCTGACGGATGGCTCCGTGCAGCAGGTGCTGGTGCCGCAGGTTTATGCGCGGGTTAAAGCGGGCGATCTTGATGGCAGCGGCGCGTTGCTCGGCGGTGAAAACGTGGCGTTCAGCGTGAGCCGTGATGTGACCAACAGCGGGCACATCCACAGCCGCAGCGTGACGCAGTTAACCGCGGAAAACATTCATAACAGCGGCTATATGGGTGGTAAGCAGCTCACGCTAAACGCGCGTACTGATATCAACAATATAGGCGGAACGCTGCAGGGCGGCGATAGCCTGATCGCGCAAGCCGGGCGTGATATCAACAGCGCCAGCACCCTCGGCGGCGGCCCAGGTAACATCAGCCTCGATCGGCCTGCGGGGATTTATGTCCAGAATGAAAACGGTCAGCTGGGGCTGCAGGCGTTACATAACATTAATCTGACGGCAAGCATGGTGAGTAACAGCGCGGCGGGCAGCCAGACGCAGATTATCGCCGGCAACGATCTCAACCTGCAGACGCTCGCCACCACCCATAGCGAAAGCGGAAACTGGGGGAAAGGCAACGATCGTTCCTTGACCCAGCGTAGCGATATCGGCACGCAAATTAACGGCGGCGCGGTGGCGCTGTCCGCCGGCCACGATATGAATGCCCGCGCCGCCAGCGTGACGGCGACCAGCAGCCTGACGGTTGCCGCCGGCAATGATATTAACCTCAGCAGCGGCGAGTCCTCATGGCACCTGACGGAAAACAGCCATCAAAGCAGCAGCGGCCTGCTGGCTCGCCGCTCGCTCACCACTCACGATGAAGTGTGGGCGCAGAACGCCATCGGCAGTAATTTTAGCGGTGACAGTATTGTGATGCAGGCCGGGCGCGACCTGCTGGTGTCCGGCAGCAGTGTTGCCGGCACCCAGGACGTCAACCTTGTGGCGGGGCGTAAACTGACCATCACCACCGCCGAGGAGAGTCGCCAGGAAAACCATCTACGTAAAGAGAAACATAGCGGCTTTTCCGGCACAGGCGGTGTTGGCTTCAGCGCCGGCAGTTCGTCGCTGAAAGCCACCGACGTGACGACAGTGCTGAGTAGCGTCGCCAGTATCGTCGGAAGCTCACAGGGCAACCTTAGCCTGAGCGCCGGTAATGTGTTGACGGTTCAGGGATCTGACCTGGTGGCCGGCAACAATATGGCGTTGACCGGTAAAACCGTAAATATTCTGGCAGCGGAAAATCAGAGCACCCAGACCCATACCGTGGAGCAGAAAACCAGCGGCCTGACGTTGGCGTTATCCGGGATGGTGGGCAGCGCCATTAATACCGCGGTTTCCAGCGCCAACCAGGCCAGCACCGAGAGCAATGGCCGTCTCGCCGCGCTGAGCGGGCTGCAGTCGGCATTATCGGGCGTACAGGCGTATCAGGCATCGCAGATGCAGACTGCGGATTCCAGTCCGGAGAGCATGATAGGGGTCAACCTTTCCTGGGGTAGCCAGTCCTCGAAATCCACTCAGCGACAAACGCAGAACACCAGCCGCGGCAGCAGCCTGATGGCCGGCAATAATCTCAGCATTATCGCCACTGAGACGGATATCAACGTTGAGGGCAGCCAGCTGCAGGCTGGCAGCAGCGCGTTGCTCAATGCCGCGCGCGATGTGAATTTATTCTCTGCGGAGAACGCCAGCATCCTGAGCGGTAAAAACGAGAGCCATGGGAGTTCGTTTGGCGTCGGCATTAACTTCGGTCAGGGCGCGAACGGGCTGACGGTCAGCGCCAGCGCCAACGCCACGAAGGGCCACGAGAAGGGCAACAGCCTGACGCATAACGAAACGACCCTCAGCGCCGGGGAGCGGGTGACTATCGTCAGCGGTCGCGATACGACGCTGACCGGGGCGCAGGTGAGCGGCCATCAGGTGACAATGGACGTCGGGCGTAACCTGACGCTGAGCAGCGAGCAGGACAGCGATAACTACGATTCGAAGCAGCGTAGCGGCAGTGTGGGGGCGAGCGGCAGCATGGGCGGCGGTTCGGGTTCTCTCAACCTGAGTCAGAGCAAAATGCGCAGCACCTGGGCGTCGGTGGAGGCGCAGACGGGGATTTTTGCCGGCGAGGACGGTTTTGATGTGAAGGTGGGCGGGCATACGCAGCTGAACGGTAGCGTGCTGGCGAGCACGGCGGCGGCGGAGCTGAACCGGCTGGATACCGGGACGCTGGCTTTCCGGGATATTAAAAACTATGCCGAGTACAGCGTGGAGCAGCAGAGCGCGGGGGTGAGCACGAGCGGTAGCGTGGCGGGGCAGTTCCTGGGGAATGCGGCCAGTGGTCTGCTGATGGGGACGAACGGCAGCGGCAGCGACAGTTCGCTGACGCGGGCGGCGGTGAGCGAGGGCAGTATCGTTATCCGCGACGGCGCGAATCAGCAGCAGGACGTGACGGGGTTAAGCCGGGATGCGGCGCATGCGAACCAGACGCTGAGTCCGATATTTGATAAGGAAAAAGAGCAGAACCGTCTGGCGATGGCGCAGAAGACAGGTGAAATCGGGCGCCAGGTGAGTGATGTGCTGGTGACGCAGGGCAAGCTGAACGCGCAGGCGGCGCAGAGCGACCCGGCGGCGCGGGCAGCGGCGCGGGCGAAGCTGGTCGCGGGAGGGAATGCCAGTCCGAGCGAGGAGCAAATCAGCGCGCAGGTGAGCCGGACGGCGACGGCGGACTACGATACGGGCGGAAAGTACCAGAAGGTGGCGCAGGCGGTAACGGCGGCGATGCAGGGGCTGGCGGGTGGCAACCTGGCGCAAGCGGCGAGCGGGGCAGTGAGTCCGTATGTGGCGGAAATCATTCACAGCCAGACGACGGACAGCGCGACGGGTAAGGTGAATGCGGAAGCCAATGCGATGGCGCACGCGGTGTGGGGAGCGATAGCGGCGGCATCGGGAAATAACAGCGCGCTGGCGGGGGCCGCGGGCGCAGTGAGCGGCGAGCTGCTGGGGCGCTGGATAGCGGCGGAATACTATCCGGATGTTAAGACAGAAGAGCTGTCGGAAGAGCAGAAGTCGACGATAAGCGCGCTGAGTACGCTGGCGGCGGGACTGATGGGGGGTCTTAGCGGAGGCAGCAGCGCGGATGCGGTGGCGGGGGCGCAGGCCGGGAAGAATGCGGTGGAGAATAACTCTCTGGCGCATGTGCTGGCAGCTATAGAGGCCAACAAGCCGAGAACAGTTGAGTCATGGACAAAAGAGCAGCAGGAGCAAATCAGGGAAGCGTGCAGTGGCGGAACGCCGGTGTCATGCGAAACGGCAGTAGCCGCAATAGGTAGTGCAATGGCATGGCCATTATTACCGGGAGCAGCAGCAACAACCAGCTTGATAGGTGCTGGAGCTAATGCTGGAGTGGGCTTGCTGATTAACGGTGAAGTAAATCCAAATGACGTTATTCTGGGATACTGGACCGGTGCATTCACAGCAGGAACCGGGCTGTGGGGAACGATGGCGGTTAATGCTGGTAGTGGTGCCGCATCAAGTTATCTCAAAGGTGATGATCCTCTGAAAGGTGGATTGATCAGCGGGGCTGCTTCCGGGCTGGGTTATGGTGCAGGTAAACTGGTTGAATTGCCATTTGATAAAGTCCTTAATCCAATGAAACCATGGAAAGACTGGATCTGGACAGATGTTGGAATGGGGATATCCAAACCGCTGCCGATTAATCCAGTGCCAGGTATGGCAGGTAATGCCTCGGGTAGCGCGGCGACAGAAATCCTCAATGATCAAGCAGGTAAAGCAGATGCGAAATTCAAAAAAGGAAACCAAAAATGAATACAAAATCTTTTTTCTTCATTTTTTTCTATCTTTTTTTTGCTTGCAATGTAGCAATGATCGTATTGTTTTTACTTTTATATGTTCTCATTAGAGGTTATCTCTTATTGATGTACCACATCCCATTTGAGCTGGCTTGGAGTGATTTAGGGAAGTATACCAAAGCTGCATGTTTCACAGGGTCATTAATAGCTACTGGTTGTTGGTGGATTTATTATCAGCATTCAAAAAAAGGTAGATACAAGTGACGTGACAGGCACTCTTAGCTTTCAGCTGTAATGATATTGTTGTGGAGAATAATGCTTTCGGAGCGAGTGCTGGAGCAAACCTCGGGTTCTGGTTCAGCCAGACGCTAGACTGCGATACAGACTGTAAAGGAAAACTTGCAGAAGATGTGGCAAAAGGGAATGCAGTAGTATCAGCCCATCTGCCAGGTACTGTTGGGTTAGGTATATTGCCAAAGGGGGCTCTGATAACAGCTGCCATCGGTGGCGGAACCAATACTGCAATACAATATGCCACGACTCGTGAAGTGAATTACACAGATGCGTTGATAGCGACTTGGGTTGGAGCAGCAACCTCAAAAACTGGTTGGTTAGGAACTGTGGGATGGAATACGGCAGGTGGAGCGACATCAAGTTATATTAAAGGAGATGACCCCATAGTTGGGGCTATAACAAGTAGTGTTGGCTCGGGATTAGGATATGGGGTTGGTAAGTATATCTTGAAGCCCTCTGTAAATTCAGCGGGAAAGTGGATAACAGGAGGCTGGGATCCCAAGTTTGATCACAACTGGCTCAAATACGCTGAAATCAAAGGTCAACTTGGTTTATCTAAGGAAATGTTACCAAGTAGAATACCAACCTCTACTAGTAATATGGGTTCATCTATTACATCAGAGATGACAGGAACTGAAATGAAAAAAATTATTGAAGATAAATACTCTAATGGCGGGAAATGATGAAGTCATTGTTTTTTGCTTTCTTTATCATAGCTGTTTCTATGTTTTCCGGAGTTATAATAGCTGAAGTATCATATTTTTTTTTACTGTTTATTAAATATTTGGCTTATGGATACATTGAGACAGAATGTTCTGAAATATTAAAGGGTTTGAAAATTGGTGGGATTGGAGGTGGGGTATTGGGTTGTGGGATCATTTTATCTAAACTTATTAAAGTAAAGGGGTTTTAGTCAGTTATAACTTGACCCAGGTTCTTATGAAATACAGACGGTAGTGTTTTCAGTCGTCGGTTTTACCCAAATGCTTACATTCGCTCTTAGTTATCAGTGAACCGCCGATACGGGTGGAAAGTACCAGAAGGTGGCGCAGGCGGTAACGTCGGCGATGCAGGGTCTGGCGGGCGGCAACCTGGCGCAAGCGGCGAGCGGGGCAGTGAGTCCGTATGTGGCGGAAATCATTCACAGCCAGACGACGGACAGCGCGACGGGTAAGGTGAATGCGGAAGCCAATGCGATGGCGCACGCGGTGTGGGGAGCGATAGCGGCGGCATCGGGAAATAACAGCGCGCTGGCGGGGGCCGCGGGCGCAGTGAGCGGCGAGCTGCTGGGGCGCTGGATAGCGGCGGAATACTATCCGGATGTTAAGACAGAAGAGCTGTCGGATGAGCAGAAGTCGACGATAAGCGCGCTGAGCACGCTGGCGGCGGGACTGATGGGTGGACGTAGCGGAGGCAGCAGCGCGGATGCGGTGGCGGGTGCGCAGGCCGGGAAGAATGCGGTGGAGAATAACCTGATGGGTGGGAACGAATGGAGCCAGGGTGAGAAAGCCAGAGAGCATGGCGCAGATGTTCTCTCATGCGCAGATAACCCGTCTGGTGAAGCCTGCCAGCGAGGAATTGCTGAGAATAAAGCTTATGCAGGTGCGTTGGCTTCAGCGGGGCTAATCTATCTGCCGGGAGGAATGCAGATTACTGGCGCGATAGGCGGAACGGCAAATGCTGGTATTCAGTATCTTATTAATGGAGAAGTTAATCCAACGGATGTGCTCATTGCAACTTATGTGGGAGTTTTTACTGCAAATACGGGAGCCTGGGGGACCGTGGGCTGGAATGCGGCAGGTGGAGCTGCATCAAGCTATCTGAACAGTGATGATCCATTTAAAGGTGGCGTAATAAGTGGTGCCGCTTCGGGTATCGGTTATGGAATAGGTAAAGTTGCCAAAATTTCATTAGATAAATGGGTTAATCCTGCATGGAAAAATTACGAGTGGGTTAATTTGGAGATGGGAATAAGCAAACCATTACCTTTATCACCGATACCTGGAATATCTGGGAACGCTATATCATCAATCATTACAGAAGCAACAGGACAAGGTGGCTCTAAAACTACTAATAATTTGTGGAAGAGAACTGAAAATGAAAAATGATTTTTACCGTTGGCTCACTGTTTTCACTGTTCTGATGATAATCATGAGCTTTAGTTCATTTGTTGCACTTTTTATTAAACCCATTATTTTTTATTTCGAAACA
>OEPS010000017.1_pt1 | contig 71224 bp, 56 predicted proteins | sample 1539411 | NCBI WGS metagenome assembly OEPS01 (sample SAMN02671747, study PRJEB22543) | soil metagenome | biome: bacteria | place: China:Hunan Province, Lengshuijiang City | collected 2012-10-15 | depth 0.08m m
AGGTAGCCCAATACATGAACACTATGAACGTAATTATTGCCGATGACCATCCGATCGTACTGTTCGGTATTCGTAAGTCACTTGAGCAAATTGAGTGGGTGAACGTTGTTGGCGAGTTTGAAGACTCCACTGCATTAATCAACAATCTGCCAAAACTGGACGCACATGTCCTGATTACCGATTTATCCATGCCAGGCGATAAATACGGTGATGGCATTACGCTTATCAAATATATCAAACGTCATTTCCCGGAGCTGTCTATCATTGTCCTGACGATGAATAACAACCCGGCGATCCTGAGCGCGGTTCTGGATCTGGATATTGAAGGGATCGTTCTGAAACAGGGTGCGCCGACCGACCTGCCAAAAGCGCTGGCCGCGCTGCAGAAAGGCAAAAAATTCACTCCGGAAAGCGTTTCGCGTCTGCTGGAAAAAATCAGCGCCGGCGGCTACGGTGACAAACGCTTGTCGCCAAAAGAAAGTGAAGTACTGCGCCTGTTCGCCGAAGGTTTCCTGGTTACCGAGATTGCCAAAAAGCTCAACCGCAGTATTAAAACCATCAGTAGCCAGAAAAAATCGGCGATGATGAAACTCGGCGTGGAAAATGACATCGCCCTGCTGAACTACCTCTCTTCCGTTTCCCTGAGCTCAACGGATAAAGACTAACGTCTTTCTTCCCGGATAGCGCATGCTATCCGGGATGCTGCTTTACTCCCTTCCCTTACGTACCCGCGCAGCGTAGACCGCCAGGGTCTGCTTGATAATATCCAGAGTGACCGGCTTAGAAAGGCAGCTGTCCATCCCGGACTCCAGACAGCGCTGTTTCTCCTCCGCCAGGGCATTGGCGGTGACCCCAATAACCGGCAGCGTGAGACCTAACTGGCGAATACGCTGGGTCAGGCGATAACCATCCATATTTGGCATGTTGACGTCGCTAAGCACAATATCAATATGCTGTTTGCTCAGAACGTTCAGCGCATCGACCCCGTCGTTTGCCGTCACGCACTGATAGCCCAGCGAGCCGAGCTGATCGGCCAGCAAGCGCCGGTTAATCGGATGGTCGTCAACCACCAGAATCATCATGTCATCATTGCTGGCGGTTTGCCCATCCGTAGCCGAAAGCGCGGGCCCGTTTTCATCGTTAGCCACGGCAATATGGAAGATGCGCCCCAGCAATGGCAGCAGTTCATGTGGCGTAGCCACGCTATGCAGCCACTCGCCGGGCGCTCGTTCTTGCGGAATACCAATATGCCGACGACAGAATATGACTACCGCCCCGCCGTTCCAGGCCGCATGCATTTCGTTATCGGTTAGCAGAATATCTTCCGCTCCCGGCTGTTGCCCATCTAAACGACGAACCGGAATACCGTGATATTTCAACAGCTGCTCAACAAACAGCGCCAGCGAGCTGTTGTTAATCGCCAGCCAGCAGCATTTTTCAGCCAGGACATCAATAATCAGCGGTGGCGTATTTTGCACGCCATAAAGCGGGATGCGGATGGTGAACCGACTGCCTATGCCAGGTTCGGTTTCAATGGCAATATCGCCATCCATCATGCTGATAAGCTTTTCACAGATCGCCAGCCCGAGCCCGGTTCCCTGAAAATTGCGCTGCACGCCGGTACCAACCTGGAAGAATGGATCGAACAGCCGCACAACCTCTTTCGCCGGGATCCCTTCCCCGGTATCGCGGACGCTGATTTGTAGATAATAATCCGCTCGCTCGACGTGCAGGATAATGCAGCCGGTATCGGTAAACTTAATCGCATTACTTAACAGGTTTGAAATAACCTGCTGCAGGCGCATCGGGTCGCCTGACATCAGCTGCGGCACGTCAGGTTCAATAAAGCAGTAGAGACCAAGTTGTTTACGTACCACCAACGGCAGATAGTTGGCGGAAATATGGTTCATCACCTCACGCGGCGAAAATTCCCGCGGCTCAATTTTCAGCTGCTCGGACTCAATTTTTGAGAAATCGAGGATATCGCTAATGATTTTCAGCAGCAGGCTGGAAGAGTTGTTCATCGCCGTCACCAGACGATCGACCCCCTTCGGTAGCTCTTTGGTCTGCAATAAATCCAGGTTACCGATAATCCCGTATAGCGGCGTACGCAGTTCGTGGCTGACAGTGGCGAGGAACATTGATTTCGACTGGCTGGCCTGCTCGGCAGCCTGAGCCATCTCCTGCAGCGACTCCTCCATTTTGACGCGCGCCGAGACATCCACCAGTACGCATATCGCCACGTTCTCATTACGATAGCGCGAGTGCACAAAGCTAATTTGCAGGTTGGTATTATTACTGGTCAGAACATCAACAAAGTTCACCTGCTGACCGCAGATAATCTGCGTCAGCCGTTGCCGGTCTTCGTGCGTCAGCATGTTGAGATAGTTATGCGCCAGCTCGTTACTGAGAATATTGGTACCATCGAGCGTCCGCAGAATACAGATCCCCACCGGCGCGGAAGCAACGATTTTTCGGTTGAACTGCTCATGCTCCTCCAGCCGCTGAGCATCATTTTCTGCCGGAATAAAAATCCGTCGCTCATACATCCGGGCAAGAGCAAAAAGGAGCACCCCGGTAAGGATATTGAGTACCACCGCATTCAGTATCAGCATCCGGATACGTTCCAGAACCTGATCGACCGATACCGAATAAACGATGCTCAGAGATGACGGCGGCAGGCTTTTTTTCATCGCCAGCTCGCGAAAGCCGGAGGTATAGCCAAACCACAGACGCTCCTGCATCCACTTCGCGTCCGGTTTAAGATTATTATTCGAGCCGACCAGCGAGATCAGCGACTGGCCGTTATCGTCAAGGATTGTCACGTTCATCGGCAAACTGCCCGGGGTAAAGAAACTCTCCATACGGATGGTTTGCTCCACGCCGAGCATCGCCTGCAGGCGATTCGCCACATAGATTGGCGTCAGCGCGTAAAAATATCCAACGCCCGGACGCACGCCCTGGCTTATCCAGAACAGATTGTTACCGCGCTCGTTTTGCGGAGCATCGCGATACTGCTCAATGCGCTGGTGCAGAACTTTTAGCGCCTGGTCCCGCTCCAGAGGAATATCACGCAGGCCGAAGTTGGCCATACACAGATTGTCGCTGCCTATCAAAAAAATACGATTGAGATCGTAGGCCGTTGAGAAATTATCCCGCCAGTAGCGCATAAACCACGCCAGCGACTGCAACGAATTACGCCAGGTAGAGCTCATCAGCGAACAGTCGGAATCCGGGTAGAGCGGTTCAAAATTAGGGGTTGCGATATCGCCGTGCTGGACAGGCGTATCACCGCCTTCGCTACCATCCATCGGCCGGTTACCCGCCACATACTTCAGCTCTTTAATTACATCGGACGTACGCTGGATATAGCGCTGCGCCTGGTCGGCGTTGAGGTTAAATTCCTGGCGAATTTCCGACTCACGATCGTGCAGAGCATTGACGATGTAAAACACCGAGACAAAAGCAATGAGCGTCCACAGCAGTACCGCCAGCGCTCTGAACAGATAGCGTGAAACCTTTAATGTGGTATGGAAGGAAGCTAGATATTTCAATGTGGCGATGCTCGGCCGTCAGGGGCTCAACAGAATGGCGTTAAGGTAACGATAAAACAACGCTCCCGCAACGGGAAAACAAAAAGGGCCGGGGATAATCCCGACCCTTTCAGAACAATTACCGCAGAGAATTACTCTTCATCTTCGGCGATGTCATCATCAGTATCGGCTTCCGGAGCGATATCATCATCGCCTTCGGCCACGCTACCGTCGATAGCATCCAGCTCTTCATCATCAACCGGCTCAGCAACGCGCTGCAGCCCGACCACGTTTTCATCTTCCGCTGTGCGGATCAGAATGACGCCCTGCGTGTTGCGGCCCACAATGCTGACTTCAGATACGCGGGTTCGAACCAGCGTGCCGGCATCGGTGATCATCATGATCTGGTCGCAGTCATCAACCTGCACCGCGCCCACAACGGAACCGTTACGTTCGGTAACTTTGATAGAGATAACGCCCTGAGTCGCACGCGACTTGGTCGGATACTCTTCTGCTGCGGTACGTTTACCGTAGCCATTCTGCGTGACGGTCAGGATGGCCCCTTCACCGCGCGGAATGATCAACGAAACCACTTTGTCTTCACCGGCCAGCTTGATACCGCGTACGCCGGTAGCGGTACGGCCCATCGCACGGACGGCGTCCTCTTTAAAGCGCACCACTTTACCGGCGGCGGAGAACAGCATGACTTCGTCCTGGCCGGAGGTCAGGTCGACGCCAATCAGCTCATCACCCTCATTGAGGTTAACCGCGATAATACCGGCAGAACGCGGACGGCTGAATTCAGTCAGCGCCGTTTTCTTCACCGTACCGCTGGCGGTGGCCATAAAGACGTTCACGCCCTCTTCGTACTCGCGTACCGGCAGAATCGCGGTGATACGTTCGTTGGCTTCCAGCGGCAACAGATTGACGATCGGACGACCGCGGGCGCCGCGGCTGGCTTCCGGCAGCTGATAAACCTTCATCCAGTAGAGACGGCCGCGGCTGGAGAAGCAGAGGATCGTGTCGTGGGTGTTGGCCACCAGCAGGCGGTCGATAAAGTCTTCTTCTTTAATCCGCGCCGCAGATTTACCTTTACCGCCACGACGCTGTGCTTCGTAGTCGGTTAACGGCTGGTACTTCACGTAACCCTGGTGCGAAAGGGTCACGACAACATCTTCCTGGTTGATCAGGTCTTCGATGTTGATATCCGCGCTGTTAGCGGTGATCTCGGTACGACGCGCGTCGCCGAACTGTTCACGGACCAGCTCCAGCTCTTCGCGGATAACCTCCATCAGACGCTCGGCGCTGCCCAGTATGTGCAGCAGTTCAGCAATTTGTTCCAGCAGCTCTTTGTATTCATCGAGCAGTTTTTCATGCTCAAGGCCGGTCAGCTTCTGCAAACGCAGATCCAGAATCGCCTGCGCCTGCTGTTCGGTCAGGTAGTACTGACCGTCGCGTACGCCGAACTCAGGCTCCAGCCATTCCGGACGGGCGGCGTCATCGCCTGCACGTTCCAGCATCGCGGAAACATTGCCCAGATCCCATGAACGGGCGATTAATGCTGCTTTCGCTTCCGCCGGGGTCGGCGCGCGGCGAATCAGTTCGATAATCGGATCGATGTTGGCCAGGGCAATCGCCAGCGCTTCAAGGATATGCGCGCGATCGCGGGCTTTGCGCAGTTCGAAAATCGTACGCCGGGTTACCACTTCGCGGCGGTGGCGCACAAACGCGGCAATAATTTCTTTCAGGTTCATGATCTTCGGCTGACCATGGTGCAGGGCAACCATGTTAATACCGAAGGAGACCTGGAGCTGAGTCTGTGAATAAAGGTTGTTAAGAACCACCTCACCCACGGCATCGCGCTTCACTTCAATCACGATGCGCATACCGTCTTTATCAGACTCGTCGCGCAGCGCGCTGATGCCCTCAACGCGCTTGTCTTTAACCAGTTCAGCGATTTTCTCAATCAGGCGCGCTTTATTCACCTGATACGGAATTTCATGCACGATAATGGTTTCGCGACCGGTTTTCGCATCAGCTTCGACTTCCGCGCGGGCGCGAATGTACACTTTACCGCGACCGGTACGATAGGCCTCTTCAATGCCGCGGCGACCGTTGATGATCGCGGCGGTCGGGAAGTCCGGGCCAGGAATATGTTCCATCAGCCCTTCAATGCTGATGTCTTCGTTTTCGACGTAGGCCAGGCAGCCGTTGATCACTTCGGTGAGGTTGTGCGGCGGAATGTTGGTCGCCATACCTACCGCGATACCGGACGAACCGTTAACCAGCAGGTTCGGGATTTTAGTCGGCATAACGTCAGGGATCTTCTCCGTGCCGTCATAGTTATCGACGAAATCCACCGTCTCTTTTTCCAGGTCGGCCATCAGCTCATGAGCGATCTTCGACATACGGATTTCCGTATAACGCATCGCTGCGGCGGAATCGCCGTCGACCGAACCAAAGTTACCCTGGCCATCTACCAGCATATAACGCAAGGAGAATGGCTGCGCCATACGGACAATGGTGTCATATACGGCAGTATCACCATGAGGGTGGTATTTACCGATTACGTCACCAACGACACGGGCAGATTTTTTATAGGCTTTGTTCCAGTCATTGCCCAATACGTTCATGGCGTATAGTACGCGACGGTGTACCGGCTTCAGGCCATCTCGGACATCCGGCAGCGCACGGCCAACAATGACCGACATCGCGTAATCCAGATATGAGCTCTTCAGCTCTTCCTCAATGTTGACCGGTGTAATTTCTCTCGCAAGGTCGCTCATCTAACCGCTATCCCTCTACTGTATCCCGGATTCAAAGGTCGCAAATTATAACACAGCCGCGGTGATACGGGTAAACCTATACCCAATGAATTTCGCGCGATAAAAGGCGGCAGGGATAGACGGTTTATTCATCCCTGAGGCCTGATATACTTGCCGGTCTGAACTGAACAGGAGTAAAAGCGCCCATGAATGCCGAAAAACCGTCGGTGGCCCACAACGTTGATCATAATGAAATCGCTAAATTTGAAGCCGTCGCCTCGCGCTGGTGGGATTTAGAGGGCGAATTCAAGCCGTTACATCGCATCAACCCTCTACGCCTTGGCTATATTGCGGAGCGTTCAGGCGGACTGTTTGGCAAGAAAGTGCTCGATGTCGGCTGCGGTGGCGGCATTCTGGCAGAAAGCATGGCCCGGGAAGGCGCAACGGTAACCGGTCTGGATATGGGGTTTGAGCCGCTACAGGTGGCGAAACTGCACGCCCTGGAGAGCGGGATTCAGGTTGAGTATGTTCAGGAAACCGTTGAAGAGCACGCGGCGAAACATGCTCAGCAGTATGATGTCGTTACCTGCATGGAAATGCTGGAGCACGTACCGGACCCGCAGTCGGTGGTCCACGCCTGCGCGCGGCTGGTTAAACCGGGCGGCCAGGTTTTCTTCTCTACCATTAACCGTAACGGCAAAGCCTGGCTGATGGCGGTAGTGGGCGCCGAGTACATCATGAAAATGGTGCCAAAAGGCACCCATGACGTGAAAAAATTCATTAAGCCTGCGGAGCTTATTGGCTGGGTTGATGAGACAATTCTGAAAGAGCAGCATATTACCGGTCTTCACTACAATCCGTTGACCAATACCTTCAAGCTGGCGCCGGGCGTTGATGTTAACTATATGTTGCATACAACGGCGAAAAACGCATAACGTCAGCTGTATTTCATATGATGATTGCGCGGCGTCAAGCCGCGTGATTATTCCTGGCGATGAAGAAATCAGCACTCGATCAAAATTTCATTTTTTTTTCTGATTTATTGACATCTTCTCCAGGCCTTATGTGGCGTGGATTTCGCGATCATTACTCTTCCGCAACCTCAATTTAACGTCAAAATCAACTCTTGTGCTCAAAAGAATCCTTACTAGAATACTCACCATATAGCGTTTCTTTTATCGACAACCCCCTACATATAGTATTTATCCACAGAGTTAGTCACAACGACGATCTGTGGATAAGTGGGGAATATTTTCTTTCACGGACAGGTATAATCCACATGAATCAGAGTCTGCTGGTGACAAAGCGCGACGGTAGCACCGAGCGTATCAATCTCGATAAAATCCACCGCGTGCTGGATTGGGCGGCAGAAGGGCTGAATAACGTATCCATCTCCCAGGTAGAACTGCGCTCTCACATTCAGTTCTATGACGGCATCAAAACCGCCGACATTCACGAAACCATTATCAAAGCTGCAGCGGACCTTATTTCGCGCGATGCGCCGGACTACCAGTATCTGGCCGCCCGTCTGGCGATTTTTCACCTGCGCAAAAAAGCCTACGGTCAGTTCGAGCCGCCGGCGCTGTTCGATCACGTCTCGAAAATGGTGAAAAACGGCAAATACGATACTCATCTGCTGGAAGACTACACGGAAGAAGAGTTCAAGCAGATGGATTCGTTTATCGAGCACGATCGCGATATGACCTTCTCCTACGCTGCGGTTAAGCAGCTGGAAGGAAAATATCTGGTACAGAACCGCGTCACCGGTGAGATCTACGAAAGCGCCCAGTTCCTCTACATCCTGGTTGCCGCATGCCTGTTCTCCAACTATCCGCGCGAGACGCGCCTGGACTACATCAAGCGTTTCTACGACGCGGTGTCCACCTTTAAAATCTCGCTGCCGACGCCGATTATGTCCGGCGTACGTACCCCGACGCGTCAGTTCAGCTCCTGCGTGCTGATCGAGTGCGGCGACAGCCTGGATTCTATTAACGCCACCTCCAGCGCCATTGTTAAATACGTTTCTCAGCGCGCCGGTATTGGTATTAACGCCGGCCGCATCCGCGCGCTGGGTAGCCCGATCCGCGGCGGTGAAGCCTTCCACACCGGCTGCATCCCGTTCTATAAGCACTTCCAGACGGCGGTAAAATCCTGTTCACAGGGTGGCGTTCGCGGCGGTGCGGCGACGCTCTTCTACCCGATGTGGCATCTGGAAGTTGAAAGCCTGCTGGTGCTGAAAAATAACCGTGGCACTGACGCCAACCGCGTTCGTCATATGGATTACGGCGTACAAATTAACAAGCTGATGTACACCCGTCTGCTGAAAGGCGGCGATATCACGCTGTTCAGCCCGTCAGACGTTCCTGGCCTCTACGATGCGTTTTTCGCCGACCAGGACGAGTTCGAGCGTCTTTATACTCAATACGAGCAGGATTCCAGCATTCGTAAACAGCGTATTAAAGCGGTAGAACTGTTCTCGTTAATGATGCAGGAGCGCGCCTCCACCGGTCGTATCTATATCCAGAACGTTGACCACTGCAACACCCACAGCCCGTTCGATCCGGTTGTCGCGCCAGTGCGTCAATCCAACCTGTGCCTGGAAATCGCACTGCCGACCAAGCCGCTGGAAGATGTTAACGACGAAAACGGCGAAATCGCCCTGTGTACCCTGTCCGCTTTCAACCTTGGCGCGATCGATAGCCTTGATGAGCTGGAAGAGCTGGCGGTACTGGCGGTTCGCGCGCTGGATGCCCTGCTGGATTACCAGGACTATCCGATCCCGGCAGCCAAACGCGGCGCCATGGGCCGTCGTACCCTGGGTATTGGCGTGATTAACTTTGCCTACTACCTGGCGAAACACGGCAAGCGCTATTCCGACGGCAGCGCCAACAATCTGACGCACAAAACGTTCGAGGCGATTCAGTACTATCTGCTGAAGGCTTCCAACGAACTGGCTATCGAGCAGGGCGCGTGCCCGTGGTTTAACGAAACCACCTATGCCAAAGGCATTCTGCCGATCGATACTTATAAAAAAGACCTGGATGCGATCGTCAATGAATCCCTGCATTACGACTGGGAAGCGTTGCGCGAATCGATCAAAACGCACGGCCTGCGCAACTCAACCCTCTCCGCGCTGATGCCGTCCGAGACCTCTTCGCAGATCTCCAACGCCACCAACGGCATTGAGCCACCGCGCGGCCACGTCAGTATCAAAGCCTCGAAAGACGGGATCCTGCGCCAGGTGGTACCGGATTACGAAAAACTGCAGAACGGCTACGAGCTGCTGTGGGAAATGCCGAACAACGACGGCTATTTACAGCTGGTCGGTATTATGCAGAAGTTCATCGATCAGTCGATTTCCGCCAATACCAACTACGACCCGACGCGTTTCCCTTCCGGAAAAGTGCCGATGCAGCAGCTGCTCAAAGACTTACTCAATGCCTATAAGTTCGGCGTAAAAACGCTGTACTATCACAACACCCGTGATGGCGCAGAGGATTCCCAGGATGACCTGGCGCCATCTATTCAGGACGACGGCTGCGAAAGCGGCGCATGTAAGATCTAAGTTATTTTTGCCGGGTGGCGCAACGCTTACCCGGCCTACGGTTTTGTAGGCCCGGCAAACGAAACGCCGCCGGGCGATACAATCTCAACAGGACTCACTTCAATGGCATATACCACTTTTTCACAGACGAAAAACGATCAGCTGCTCGAGCCTATGTTCTTTGGCCAGCCGGTGAACGTCGCCCGCTACGATCAGCAAAAATATGACATCTTCGAAAAGCTGATTGAAAAACAGCTCTCCTTCTTCTGGCGTCCGGAAGAAGTTGACGTTTCTCGCGACCGTATCGACTACCAGGCGCTGCCGGAACACGAAAAACACATTTTTATCAGCAACCTGAAATATCAGACGCTGCTGGATTCGATCCAGGGCCGCAGCCCGAATGTTGCCCTGCTGCCGCTGATTTCGATTCCGGAGCTGGAAACCTGGGTGGAAACCTGGGCGTTTTCCGAGACTATCCACTCGCGCTCCTATACCCATATCATCCGCAATATCGTTAACGATCCGGCGATGGTATTTGACGATATCGTTACCAACGAGCAGATTCAGAAACGCGCGGAAGGCATTTCCAGCTATTACGATGAATTGATTGAACTGACCAGCTACTGGCATCTGCTGGGTGAAGGCACACACAGCGTGAACGGTAAAACGATTACCGTGAACCTGCGCGAGCTGAAGAAGAAACTCTACCTGTGCCTGATGAGCGTGAACGCGCTGGAAGCTATTCGTTTTTACGTTAGCTTCGCCTGCTCCTTCGCCTTTGCCGAGCGCAAGCTGATGGAAGGTAACGCCAAAATTATCCGCCTGATCGCCCGTGACGAAGCCCTGCACCTGACCGGCACTCAGCACATGCTGAACCTGCTGCGCTCCGGCGTTGACGATCCGGAAATGGCGGAAATCGCCGAAGAGTGTAAACAGGAGTGCTACGACCTGTTCGTGCTGGCGGCACAGCAGGAAAAAGAGTGGGCGGATTATCTGTTCCGTGACGGTTCGATGATCGGCCTGAACAAAGATATTCTCTGCCAGTACGTTGAGTACATCACTAACATCCGCATGCAGGCGGTAGGTCTCGATCTGCCATTCCAGACTCGCTCCAACCCGATCCCGTGGATCAACACCTGGCTGGTGTCTGATAACGTGCAGGTTGCGCCACAGGAAGTAGAAGTCAGTTCTTACCTGGTCGGACAGATCGACTCCGAAGTCGACGCTGACGATCTGAGCAACTTCCAGCTCTGATGAAAAGCATTTTTCTGCGGATTTCTGACACTCGTCTTGAGTGTCAGGATGAACACCCCTCCCTGCTGGCAGCCCTGGAATCGCATAATATCGACGTGGAGTATCAGTGCCGGGAAGGCTACTGCGGCTCCTGTCGTATACGGCTGGTTTCCGGGCAGGTTGATTGGCTAACCGAGCCGCTGGCGTTTGTCCAGCCGGGAGAGATTTTGCCCTGCTGCTGTCGGGCGAAAGGCGATATTGATATCGAGATGTAAGTTTTGTCGGGCGGCGCTACCCTTACCCGACCGACAAAACTGCCGTTCACAGGCCGGGTAAGGCGAAACCGCCACCCGGCTTTTTAGCGCTTATCCTTCAGAAACTGCACCGCTTTATCCGGGAAATCGGTAAACAAGCCGTCAACGTCCGCCTGGTCATACAGCAGATCGTAGAGCTGATTAACGTCGGTGGCGTACTCCGGGAGCAGATCCGCCCGGACCGTATACGGATGAACCTGCATGCCGCTGGCGTGCGCTTCTTTCACCATTGCCGTCAGCTTCACATCCCCCGGCTTCGAGCCCTCAGCCACCAGCATGTGATAGTCCGGACCAATGCCGTCAGCGTACTGCGCAATCTGCGCCATCGCTCCCGGCTTGAACATCCAGTCATAGCTGTAGTTCACCCATTTTCCGTCAGCCTGTTTCTGCTGCGTTTCATTCCAGTCGGTATAGGCGATGAGCTGCACCAGATTGAGATCCATGCCCATCTTTGGCGCCAGCTCATTCTTGATTCGTTTGAGCTCGTTGGCGTCAAAACACTGCAGATAGACCTTATCCTGCTTGCTGGTGTAGCCATATTCCTTCAGCACTTTCAGCGTGCTGGCAGCAATATCTTTACCTTCCTGATGGTGAAACCACGGCGCTTTGATTTCCGGATAGATACCGATGTTTTTCCCCGTCGAATGGTTTAGCCCCTGCACGAACTCGATTTCCTCTTCAAAGGTATGAATGCGGAAGTCGGATTTGCCCATCGGGAAACGCCCGGGATAGGTTTGCACGTTCTTGCCATCTTTCGGCTCAAAACCTTCGGTAAACTTCAGCGACTTAATCTCGGCGAGGGTAAAGTCGATGGCGTAAAAACGGCCATCTTTACGCGCCCGCTGTGGGAAACGCTGGGCCACGTCGGTCACCCGATCCAGATAGTGGTCATGCAGGACCACCAGCCGATCGTCTTTAGTCATCACCAGGTCCTGCTCGAGGTAATCGGCACCCTGAGCGTAGGCCATCGCTTTCGCCGGCAAGGTATGCTCCGGAAGATAGCCGCTGGCGCCACGATGGGCGATGACAATTTTCTCCCCCGCCACGGCGCTAAAAGAGAGCGCCGTGGCGGCCAGGAGCATGCCGCTCATCAGAGCGGTTAATTTGCTTTTCATCACCGATCCTCAGGACTGTTTGATCTGTTGATGGTGACGTCGTTCACCCAGCATCACGATAATCAGTAGCACCACCGCCAGCACGCTGCCGCCAATCATCACCATAAAGCCGCCGTCCCAGCCGAAGAAATCGACGGTATAGCCGACAATAGCGCTCGCGGCCACGGAACCGCCGAGATAGCCGAACAGACCGGTGAAGCCTGCGGCGGTACCGGCGGCTTTTTTCGGCGCCAGCTCCAGCGCATGCAGACCAATCAGCATCACCGGACCGTAGATCAGGAAGCCAATGACAATCATACAGGCCATATCCACACCCGGATTACCCGGCGGATTGAGCCAGTAAACGATGGTAGCGATGGTCACCAGGGTCATAAAGAAGACGCCGGTCGCGCCGCGATTGCCCTTAAACACTTTATCCGACATCCAGCCGCACAGCAGCGTGCCGGGGATCCCCGCATACTCATAGAGGAAGTAAGCCCAGGAGGATTTATCCAGCGCGAAATGCTTAACCTCTTTCAGGTAAGTCGGCGACCAGTCGAGGATGCCGTAGCGCAGCAGATACACAAACACGTTAGCGACTGCGATATACCACAGCAGCTTGTTTGGCAGGATATACTGCATGAAGATCTGCTTCGCGGTCAGCTCTTCTTCGTGCTTCTCGCTGTAGTCATCAGGATAATCGTTTTTATACTCTTCAATCGGCGGCAGACCGCAGGACTGCGGGGTATCACGCATCATCGCGAAGGCGAAAATCGCCAGCAGGATCGCGCCGAAAGCCGGCATGTACAGCGCCGCGTGCCAGTCGTTAAACCACGCCATTCCCAGCAGGAACAGCAGCGGCGGAATACCGCCGCCGACGTTATGCGCGCAGTTCCAAACCGAGACGATTCCGCCACGCTCTTTCTGCGACCACCAGTGCACCATCGTACGGCCGCACGGCGGCCACCCCATCCCCTGGAACCATCCGCAGAGGAACAGCAGCACGAACATTATCATGATGCTGGAAGTAGCCCACGGCACGAAGCCCATCACCAGCATCACCAATGCCGCAAGAATCAAACCTGCTGGTAAAAAAATGCGCGGATTCGAGCGGTCAGAAACCGAACCCATGATGAATTTCGAGAAACCGTAGGCAATAGAGATGCCGGAAAGCGCAAAACCGAGGTCGCCACGGGAGAAACCCTGCTCGATAAGATAAGGCATCGCTAAAGCAAAGTTCTTACGAACCAGATAGTAAGCGGCATATCCGAAGAAAATACCGATAAAAATTTGCCAGCGTAATCGACGATACAACGGATCGATTTCCGCCGTTGGCAAACGCGCTTTATGCGCGGCGGGTTTGAATATACTCAACATATCAGCCTCCGTGGCCATTGCAGTTTTTCTGACATCGACGCAAAAAAACGTAATTTATTCACTAACTTCTGATTTGGTCGCGATGTTAGGCAAAGCGTAAGTCTAATACTGTGAAATGTAGCACAGTTTGTTACAGGAATATGACAGCACTTTCTAATATGCGCACAAAGTCACAACAAATGTTCGAATTGCGCGCAAATATGCTCGAAATCAAACATTAAAAGCCATTGATATGGCTAAATGGTAAAAAACGAAACAGAGGACAGGGAGATGGCCGATAGTTGTGAATATGACGTCATTATTATTGGCGGCGGCGCAACCGGTGCCGGAATTGCCCGCGACTGCGCGCTGCGCGGACTGAAGGCAGCGCTGGTTGAACGCTATGATATCGCCACCGGCGCGACCGGCCGCAACCATGGTCTGCTGCATAGCGGCGCGCGCTATGCGGTAACCGATAGCGAATCAGCGCGGGAGTGCATTAGCGAAAACCGCATCTTACGCCGCATCGCCCGCCACTGCATTGAACCCACCAATGGACTCTTTATCACCCTACCGGAAGACGATCTGGCGTATCAGCAGACCTTTATTACCGCCTGCCAGCAGGCGGGTATTGACGCCGAGCCTCTGACCACCGCGGACGCGCTGCGCATCGAGCCTACGGTGAACCCGGCTCTGCTCGGCGCGGTAAAGGTCCCCGACGGCACGGTCGATCCTTTCCGACTTACCGCCGCAAATATGCTCGATGCCCGCGAGCATGGCGCCGTCATCCTCACCGGCTACGAAGTTACCGGCCTGCTGCGCAGTGGTGCTACCGTCAGCGGCGTACATGTATACCATCATGCCCAGCGCCGGACGCAAACGCTACGCGCCAGCGTGGTGGTTAACGCCGCCGGGATCTGGGGCCAGCGGATCGCAGAGTATGCCGACCTGCGCATTTCTATGTTTCCGGCTAAGGGATCGCTGCTGATCCTCGACCACCGAATTAATCGCCAGGTCATCAACCGCTGCCGCAAACCGGCTGACGCCGATATCCTGGTGCCGGGCGATACCATTTCGCTGATTGGCACCACCTCCATGCATATCCCCTATGACGAAATTGACGATAACCGGGTGACGACCGAGGAAGTCGATACGTTACTGCGCGAGGGGGAAAAGCTGGCGCCGATTATGGGACGGACGCGAGTACTGCGCGCCTACTCCGGCATACGTCCGCTGGTCGCCAGCGATGACGATCCCAGCGGACGTAGCGTCAGCCGCGGCATTGTGCTGCTCGACCATGAACGGCGCGACGGCATGGAAGGCTTCATAACGATTACCGGCGGTAAGCTGATGACTTATCGACTGATGGCGGAATGGGCCACGGATGCGGTATGCCGTAAGCTCGGTAACACCGTCTCCTGTACAACCGCCGACACGCCGCTGCCCGGCTCGCAGGAGCCAGCGGAAACCACGCTACGCAAAATTATCTCTTTACCCGCCCCGCTGCGCGGATCAGCTATTTATCGCCACGGCGACCGCACTCCCGCCTGGCTTGGCGATAGCCGCCAGCACCGCAGTCTGGTCTGCGAATGCGAGGCGGTTACCGCAGGCGAGGTTCAGTACGCGGTTGAAAATCTGGCGGTGAAAGATCTGCTCGATTTACGCCGCCGTACCCGCGTCGGCATGGGCACCTGTCAGGGCGAGCTGTGCGCCTGTCGCGCCGCCGGGCTGCTCGCGCGTTTCAACGTCACAACCTCCGCACGCTCCCTCACCCAGTTATCCGAATTTCTGAACGAGCGCTGGAAAGGCGTACAGCCGGTGGCCTGGGGAGACGCGCTGCGCGAAAGCGAGTTCACCCGCTGGGTCTATCTCGGCCTGTGCGGATTACAAAAGGAGCATCAGGATGAAGTTTGATTGCGCCATTATCGGCGGCGGGCTTGCCGGTCTGCTCTGCGGGCTGGCGCTCAACCAGCGCGGCCTGCGCAGCGTCATTATCAGCCGCGGTCAAAGCGCCCTGCATTTCTCTTCCGCCTCGCTGGATCTACTCTCCACGCTGCCGAATGGCGAAACCGTTACCGATGTTGCTCACGGTATCGGCCAGCTGGCCCGCCAGCTTCCCGAGCACCCTTATGCCAGACTCGGCGCGGAACGGGTGATAGCTTACGCAGGCCAGGCTCAGACCCTGTTTGCCGACTGCGGTATCGCCATGCAGGGCGATGCCAGCCAGCCACATCTGCGCGTGACGCCGCTAGGCACCTTCCGTGCGGCCTGGCTTTCTCCGCAGGAAATAGCCACCGCGCCGCTGCCAGCAGGCGGCGTCGGCGTGGTCGGCATCAGCGGGTTCGGTGACTTCCAGCCGCATCTTGCGGCCGCCTCTCTGCAGCAGAACGGCGTTACCGCTGAAGCCCATGAGATTGATTTACCGCTGCTTGATGTTCTGCGCGATAGCCCATCCGAATTTCGCGCCGCCAATATCGCCCGCCGACTGGATGATGAAGCCCACTGGCCTGCTCTGCTGGCGGCGCTGCGCCCGCTGGCGCAGCAGTATAATTTAATCATTATGCCCGCCTGCTTCGGCCTCGCTGACGATCGTCTGTATCAGTGGCTGCAGCAGCGTCTGCCCTGCCCGCTGCGCCTGCTGCCTACGCTGCCGCCGTCGGTGCCGGGAATGCGCCTGCACGCCCAGCTTCAACGGCGCTTTATTCGCGGCGGCGGCACCTGGCTTGCCGGGGATGAAGCCATCAATATCAGCCACCACAACGGTGTTGTTAACGCCATCTGGACGCGCAACCACGGCGATATCCCGCTGCGCCCGCGCTTTACGGTACTGGCCAGCGGCAGCTTTTTCAGCAATGGGCTGATTGCCGAAAGAAACGGCGTACGTGAGCCAATACTGGGCCTCGATCTGCAGCAGGCGCTGCCGCGCGAGAGCTGGTATCAGCAGGACTTTTTTGCCTCACAGCCCTGGCAGCGTTTCGGCCTGAAAACCGATGCGGCCCTGCGCCCGCAGATTCAGGGACAGACGCTGGAGAATCTGTTCGCCGTTGGTTCAATACTCGGCGGTTTTGATGCCATCACCCTGGGATGTGGGGGCGGCGTTTGCGCGGTCACGGCGCTGCATGCTGCAAGGCTGATCGGTGAGCTTGCCGGAGGGGAGTTATGAACGATACGCGCTTTGAGCACTGCATTAAATGCACCGTTTGCACCACCGCCTGCCCGGTCAGCCGGGTCAACCCGCGCTACCCGGGGCCAAAACAGGCCGGACCGGACGGCGAGCGCCTGCGCCTGAAGGACGGAGCGCTCTACGATGAGGCGTTAAAATACTGCATTAACTGCAAACGCTGCGAAGTCGCCTGCCCGTCGGACGTTAAAATTGGCGATATTATCCAGCGGGCGCGCATTGAGTACAGCCGACAAAAGCCCACGCTGCGCGATGCGATCCTCAGCCATACAGACCTGATGGGCACCCTTTCCACACCGTTTGCTCCGCTGGTGAACGCCGCTACCGGACTGATGCCGGTACGCCGGGTGCTTGATGCCGCGCTCAAAATCGATCACCGCCGCACGTTGCCCAAATATGGTTTTGGGACCTTCCGCCGCGCTTATCGTCAGCTGGCTGCGCAGCAGGCGCAGTATGCCGAGCAGGTAGCGTTCTTTCACGGTTGCTATGTGAACTACAACAACCCGCAGTTGGGCAAGGACCTTATCCGGGTGCTGAACGCGATGGGTATCGGTATGCAGCTATTGAGCAAAGAGAAATGCTGCGGCGTACCGCTGATCGCTAACGGCTTTTTTGCAAAAGCGCGTAAGCAGGCGTTCAGCAACGTCAGCGCGATGCGGGAAAATAATCTGCCGATTATCGCGACGTCATCGACCTGTACTTTTACGCTGCGCGATGAATATCCTCACGTGCTGGATATTGATAATCATGATATCCGCGATCGCGTTGAGCTGGCGACCCGCTGGATCTGGCGTCAGCTGGATTCCGGCCGGCCGCTGGCGCAAAAAGCGCTGCCGCTGAAGGTGGTTTACCACACGCCCTGCCATATGGAGAAAATGGGCTGGTCGCTGTATACCCTTGAACTATTACGCCTGATCCCCGGACTGCAGCTGGAGGTGCTCGACTCGCAATGCTGCGGAATTGCCGGAACCTCTGGGTTTAAGTCGGAGAACTACGATTCATCACAGGCCATTGGCGCGCCGCTGTTCCGGCAAATTGAGGAGAGCGGCGCTGACCTGGTGGTGACCGATTGTGAAACCTGCAAATGGCAGATTGAGATGTCCACCAGCAAACGTTGTGAACATCCCATCTCTGTACTGGCGCAGGCGCTGGCCTGACGCCCACGCCAACACCGGGGGGCTAGTAGCTCCCCTTTCCCTGCGCCTGTTCGGCGACCGGCTTGAACATCGCCAGTCGTTTATCCAGCGCGCTGGTATAGAGGTTGGTATCGACGCCAACGGCGACAAAATTCGCCCCCCACGCCAGCGCTTTATGCGCCATTTCCGGGTCAACGGCAAGGAAACCGGCAGCTTTGCCCGCCGCGCGAATGCGGCGAATACTCTGTTCAATAACGCGCTGAACCTCCGGGTGACCGGCATTGTCCGGATAGCCCAGCGAGGCGGATAAATCCGCCGGACCGATAAATACGCCGTCAATCCCCTCCACTTCGAGGATCGCGTCCAGATTATCAAGGGCCGTTTTGCTCTCCACCTGAATCAGCAGGCACAGCTCATCGTTGGCCCGCGCCATATAGTTCTCTACCCGTCCCCAGCGCGCGGCGCGGGCTACCCCGGCGCCGACGCCGCGGGTACCTGACGGCGGATAGCGGGTAGCCGAGACAATCTCCCGCGCCTGTTCGGCGGTATCGACCATCGGGATCAGCAGCGTTCTGGCGCCGATATCCAGCACCTGTTTAATCAGGCTGCGATTGCCCTCCACCGGGCGAATCACCGGCTGGCTGGCGTAGGGCGCGATAGCCTGCAGTTGATGATAAAGGTCCTGAATAGTATTGGGTGCATGTTCGCCGTCAATCAGCAGCCAGTCGTAGCCTGAAGTGGCGGCAATCTCAGCCATATAAGAAGAGGTTGAGCTCAGCCACAGGCCAATTTGCGCTTCCCCTTGCAATAATCCCGCTTTAAATGGGTTCGATAAAATTGCGTTCATAGTTCTCCCTTACATTAATGCTGTACGCTATCAGCCTGCGGCACCGTGCGGCTCACGCGCAGTGAAAAAATAATAACCACCCCGACAATCGCCACGCAGGCGAGGGTCAATAATCCGGCAGAATCGTTGGCGAAAATAGTTTCAGCCTGAACCCGGATAATGGGTGCCAGGAAACCACCAATCGCGCCAAACAGGTTGACGAAGCCGATACCTGCCGCCAGCGCCGTGCCGGACAACAGCTGAGTCGGCATGGTCCAGAACACCGGCTGGACGGCAATCACCCCAACCGCCGCCACGCACAGTGCGATAATGGCCAGTACCGGCGATACCAGGCCGGAGACGGCAATGCCGATTGCCGCCGCCAGCAGGGTGAATGCCGCAATATTACGCCGCTCGCCGGTGCGGTCAGAGTAGCGTGGAATCAGCCAGGTACCGAACAGCGCCGCCACCCACGGAATAGCGGTGACAACCGATGCCACAAACCCTACTTTGGTGCCGAGCAGCGCGGCGACCTGGGTCGGCAGGAAGAAAATCAGGCCGTAAACTGCCACCTGAATAGTCAGATAGATAATGGCCAGCTGCCAGACGCGGCCGTTGCGCAGCGCATCGGACAGCCGCGAAGTGACTTTTTTCTGCTCTTCGCTGGCCAGTTCGTCGATCAACGCCTGTTTTTCAGCAGCGCTAAGGAAACGCGCGTTTTGCGGTGTATCGTCGAGCCAGAAGAAGGTGAAGAATCCCGCGCCGACGGCCAGCAGACCTTCAATGATAAACATCCAGAACCAGCCGGGATGCCCCATAAAACCGTGCATTTCCAGCAGCGCGCCGGATAACGGCGAACCCAGGGTCAGCGCCAGCGGCGCGCCCATATAAAACAGCCCCATAATGCTGGCGCGGTTCTGCTGCGGGAACCACTGGGAGGTCAGGTAGATCATCCCGGGGAAAAAGCCCGCTTCGGCAGCCCCGAGCAGAGTGCGCACCAGCAGAAACTTCGCTTCGGTATCCGCCCACGCCATCGCCGCGGACAGCAAGCCCCACAGCAGCGTGGTGCAGCCGATCCATTTTCTTGCGCCGAATTTGCGCATCAGCAGGTTGGCGGGCACCCCGAGAAAGGCGTACACCACAAAGAAAATCCCTGCCCCCAGCGCATAAGCTTCATTGCTGAGGCCGGTGTCCAGCTGATAGGTCTCTTTGGCGAAGCCGATATTCGAGCGGTCAAGAAACGCCAGCACATATAGCGCCAGCATAAAGGGGATCAAACGGGCGCGGTTTTTCTTCACCACGCTCTCAAGCAAGGTGTTGCTCATCGTAATATCCTCAAAATTGGGCCGCACATCAGCGCTGTGCGGCACGACGGGATCAGTGGCTATAAGGGCGTTTCAGATTGCAGTCCCGGTTCAGCTCGACGCCGAAGCCCGGTTTATCCAGCACGGTTTTATGGATGCGTCCGTTTACAGGTACCGGCTCGTCAACCAGAATCGGATCAAACTGCGGGCGCATCGTTGAGCAGTCCGGGCTGGTCATCAGGAACTCGCTGAACGGCGTGTTGGTAAAAGTAATAACCGCATGGTGCGAATAGACCGATGAACCGTGCGGAACCACCAGCTGACCGCGCGATTTAGCAATCGCCGCAATCTCTACCAGCGTGGTCAGACCGCCGCACCAGCCTACGTCGGGCTGCATAATATCGATACCGGTTTCCGACAGCGTGCGGAAGGATTGCAGCGTGCCGTGGTGCTCGCCGCTGGTGACCATCATCCCGGCAGGCGCATTGCGCTTAAGTTCACGATAGCCTTCGTACTGCTGCGGCGGCAGGCACTCTTCGATCCATTTAAGGTTATAGGGGGCGCAGGCGTGGGCCAGCTTAGTGGCGTAGTTAACGTCCTGGCTCATCCAGCAGTCCAGCATCAGCCAGAAATCCGGGCCGCATTTTTCGCGCATATCGGCCACCATCGCGGCATCTTTGCGGATCCCCGCGTCGCCGTCGTGCGGCCCCCAGTGGGTCGGCATCTTGCCGCCAATAAAGCCCATCTCTTTCGCCAGGTCCGGACGCGCCCCGGTAGCATAAAATTGAATTTCATCGCGCACCGCGCCGCCCAGCAGTTTGTAAACCGGCAGTCCAACCACTTTGCCGAACAGATCCCATAGCGCCAGGTCGATACAGGAGATGGTATTCATCACCAGGCCGCCGGAGCCGGAGTAGTACATGGTAGCGTTGAGCATCTGGTCGTGGATCAGTTTGATATCGCTGACGCACTTCCCTTCGATAAAGCGGTTGAGATGCTTTTCCACAATAAAGCAGCCCATCTCGCCCGCGGTGGATACCGCAAAGCCGGTCTGGCCGTTTTCAGCTTCTACTTCCACAATCAGCGTGCCGAGAACGTTGATGCCAAACGACTGGCGGGACTGTTCATACTGTTTATATTTGCTCATTGGGGTGGCGATATGATCGTCGATCCAGTGGTTGGCGCCCTGGTCATGATAATCACCGCCGCCAGCGCCCTTCTCTGCGGTAGCACCGCCGATGAACCAGGCGCGGACGTGTTTAATTTTCGGTAGGGTCATGATCTTCTCCTTGTTATGAGGCTTGTTGTTCGAAGGGGCTCTTCCACCCCAACAGACGGGAAATATCTTTGGCGCAGGCAATCGCCCTGCCGGCGAGGTAATCGCGATTGTCTTCATTGATTTGCAGACGGGTACCCACCACTGAAATGGCGGCGGTCAGTTCGTTGTTGGCGTTAAAAACCGGCGCGGCTACGCAGCGAACGTCGGGATAATCTTCACCGTTATCGAAGCTCCAGCCGCGGGCGCGAATACGCCCCAGCTCATCGCGAAGCTGCTGGGCACTACTGATAGTGGTTGGCGTCGCCTGCTCCCACTGCAGCTCGCTGATAATCGCCTCCTGAACTCGCTCAGGCTGCCAGGCCAGCAGGCATTTACCGATACCGGAGCGATACAGCGACAGGCTTTTTCCTTCGTGTGAGCGCACGCTGATGGTCGCCGGGGATTCAATCTTCAGAATGTAGTAGGCGTTGCCGCTGTCGATAATGCCCAGGTGGCAGAGCAGCCCACACTGATCCATCAGCTGCGTCAGGCGCGGACGCGCCAGTTCGCGCAGGTCCATTTTGCTCAGCGCCTGCCCGGCCAGCTCAACCAGTTTGGTCCACAGGCAGTAGTTATCCTGATTATCCATGCTGAGGAAACGCTGTTTTTTCAGCTCTCCCAGCAGCAAATAGGCGGTGCTTTTAGGAATACCCAGTTCTTCAATGATGGTCGCCGCGCTGCAGGGGCCAATACGGGCGATCAAATTGAGAATATCTATAGCGCGGGTCAGCGCCGGGACTTTGCTTGATTCCAACATACTGGACTCCAATCCTGAATACTGGAATCAGTGTTGCGGTTGTCAGGCCTGCAAATTGTGAGCGACTTCAAATGACGGCGCTATTCCAGCAAGGTGGACGTACAGAGGGATAAAAATGGGAGGTAACGCACAGAATATTTAAAAGCAAGTACAGCGGGCTGGACTCAAAGCGCGTCGGGAGAGCTCCCGACGCAGAGGATGGGTTAAACTGAAAGAGATTCGACGACGTCAATCCAGCCGTGCTCACCGGCCACCGGTTGACCATTCAACCAGCGGCGCAGCATGTTCAGGGCCATCATCGCGCAGACCTCCTGACGCACCTGCAGGCTGTGGCGGTTGGTGGCGAATTTCACCCGCAGCGCATGGGTACCGTCCGGTGCGGAAAGCGCAAAATTCAGATGTTCGTTCTCGTGGCCGCTAACCGCCAGCGCCAGTCCGGCAAAGTGTTTTTCACGCCTTTCCGCCGCCCAGCGCGCGGACTGTGCCAGGGTCTCTTCCTGTGCGGGAATAACCTCGCTGGCCAACAGCGGCGCATTAACGCGGGAAAGCTGCAGCGCCAGCAGGCCGCCGGTAAACTGTTCGCTCAGCGTCAGACTTAGCTGACGCTCCTGCAGGCGACGGGCGATCTGCGCAGGCAGGCCTTCGGTGCCTTCGAAGATGATGCTCTCTCCGGCCACTTTCTGCACTTCAGGCCACAGCGCCAGCATCGCCTCGCGCTGCTCTGCGGGCCCGGTCAGCTTCAGTTCGATAATCGGCATTGAAGAGCGATAGCCCATCACCACGCCCGGCGGCAGCTGTAGATGGTCAAGGCTCTGCGCCAGTTCGCTTTCGGAACGTCCGAAGGTGGTCAGACGCAGGCACAGCGGCGCAGCAGGCAGCGGAAAACGTTCACGCAGCCGCGGTAATATCTCCTGTTCGACCATCACCTTAAATTCGGAAGGCACCCCGGGAGTGAAAAACATCAGGCAGCGGTTTAGCTGCACGGCAAAGCCGCAGGCGGTTCCGACCGGGTTGTTGATCATCTCGGCGCTTTGCGGAATTTCCGCCTGTTTACGGTTGCTGGCGGCCATCGGCCTTCCGCGCTCGGCAAAGAAACGGGTCATCGTTTCCAGCCACTCTTCGTGCAGAACCAATCCTTCGCCTTTAGCGGTCGCTGCGGCCAGCGCGCTGAGATCGTCGCTGGTCGGCCCCAGACCACCGTTGACGATCAGCACGTCGGCATGCTCGCTACGCTCGCGTAAAATCGCCACCAGGGAGTCAAGATCGTCACCAACGGTATTGCGACGTGTTAAGGGTAATCCTTGATTAAAAAAGAAATCCGCCAGCCACGCGGCGTTGGTGTCGATGATTTGCCCATGCAGCACTTCATCGCCGGTGGACAGCATTTCCACGTTTAACATTGTGAGCTCCAGCCTGATAAGTCGGGATACTATATCGCAAAGTGGCCGGCGAAAAACAGGCGCGGCGAAACCCCGCGCCGAAGAGATTAGAAGCTGGCGTTGACGCCGATATACGGACCGTCAGCGACAGCGTTGTCGCGGTTGCCGTCTTTGCCCGCCAGGTTGAGGTAGCGGTAACCGGCTTCGATGCTCAGAGGACGCATAATGGTAAAGCGCGCGCCGGCATTCGCTTCCTGATAGCTGTCGATGCCGCTGGAGAGTGAGTCGGGGGAGTAATAATATTCACCGAACAGGCGGAAGCTGTCGCCGATTTGCCACTGCAGGCCGCCGCCAACCGCCGCCGCATAGCCCTCATCGCCGTTGTTCGGGTTGGTATAAACGCCTTTACCGCCGACGGTTGCCAGGAATGGCCCCAACGGGATATTCATGCCCAGTCCTAAACCCGCCGCATCGCCGTCATCATCGTTATGCAGCCAGTTACCGGTTACCGCAAGGCCGGTAGATTCCGTGCCAAATCCGACGCCAAGGTTAGTGTAGTGCTCACCTGCCTGACCGCTGACGCTGATCGCATTTGCCGCCGTCGAGACGAACATCATGCCAGCGAAGGCCGTAAGTATGCATTTTTTCATTTTTATCTATCCAGAAAAAGGAACAAGGAAATCCCGAAAAACCGCGAGATTGTACTGCCGAACGCCGAGGAATCAATGCGCTTACGCGACCTTTAGCATTGCGATTGTAACCAGTTACTACCGGACTTTTATTTATGACTTCAGATATCAATTCGATAGTCAGGGCCAGATTGTCCGTACTGGCTAATTAGCCTACAAATATCGCTGGGCTTATTTCTCCCCTTCAGGGAAATGAATAAGTTACATAAAACTTTGTCAGGAGATAAAGATGAGCAAGAAAGGATTAACTACCGGCTCCGGCGCACCGGTTGTCGATAATAATAATGTCGTCACCGCCGGACCACGCGGCCCTATGCTGCTGCAGGATGTCTGGTTTCTGGAAAAACTGGCCCACTTCGACCGGGAAGTTATCCCGGAGCGCCGAATGCACGCTAAAGGCTCCGGGGCATATGGCAAACTAACCGTCACTCACGATATTACCCGCTATACCCGAGCAAAGCTTTTTTCCGAAGTCGGTAAAACCACCGACCTGTTCCTGCGCTTCTCAACCGTCGCCGGAGAACGCGGCGCCGCTGACGCCGAGCGCGATATTCGCGGCTTTTCAATCAAATTTTATACCGAAGAGGGTAACTGGGATCTGGTTGGCAACAATACGCCGATTTTCTACCTTCGCGACCCGCTGAAGTTCCCCGATCTTAATCATGTAGTGAAGCGCGACCCAAGAACTAACCTGCGCAACCCTACCTGGAAATGGGATTTTTTCTCCCTGCTTCCCGAAACGCTGCATCAGTTAACCATCGACTTTAGCGACCGCGGCATACCGCGCTCGTATCGCCATATGCACGGTTTCGGCAGCCACGCGTTCAGCTTTATCAACGCTGAAAATGAACGTTTTTGGGTGAAATTCCACTTCAAATCCCAGCAGGGGATCGCCAACCTGATGGATGATGAAGCAAAACGCCTGGTGGCCGAGGACCGCGAAAGTTCGCAGCGCGATCTTTATGAGTCGATTGAAAAAGGCGATTTCCCGCGCTGGACTTTCTACGTGCAGATCATGCCGGAAGCGGACGCCAGCCGGGTGCCGTATAACCCGTTCGACCTGACCAAAATCTGGCCGCACGCCGATTATCCGTTAATTGAAGTCGGAGTACTGGAGCTAAACCGCAACCCGGATAACTACTTCGCAGAAGTTGAACAGGTTGCGATGAATCCGGCAAACGTGGTACCCGGCGTGAGCTTCTCCCCGGACCGCATGCTGCAGGGCCGGCTGTTCTCCTATGGCGATACTCAGCGCTATCGTCTCGGCGTTAATCATCATCAGATTCCGGTAAACGCTCCTCGCTGCCCGTTCCATAACTATCACCGCGACGGCGCGATGCGCGTAGACGGCAATAGCGGCAACGGCGCCACCTATGAGCCAAACAGCTTTGGCGTGTTTCAGGAACAGCCGGACTTTAGCGAGCCGCCTTTAAGCCTTGAAGGCGCAGCGGCCCACTGGAATCATCGGGAAGATAGCGACTATTTTAGCCAGCCGCGCAAGCTGTTTGAGCTATTAAGCAAAGAGGAGCATCAGCGTATGTTCCAGCGTATCGCCGATGATATGCGGGATGTCCCGGAGTTTATTCAGCAACGGCAAATTGGCCTGTTCAGCCAGGTCCACCCCGACTACGGCGCGGGCGTGGCAGCGGCCTTGAAAGCCTTACAACCAGCGGAATAAATGCTTACGGCAGCCGTTATCCGGCTGCCATTTTACGCTTATAGCCAAAATAATTCGAGTTGCAGGGCAAAACGGTTAACCGTTTTGAACAGCGCTTGCGCTGGCCCTGAAAGGGTGAGTCCCTTAGGGGCGAATCACGCGGCGACCCATAAGGGTGAGGCTCATAGATTAACCGAGTAACAAAGCCAACGCACAAGCGACTTGAAGTATGAAGGGTAGATATGCCGGAGTTTAGTGCGGGAGCTTAGCAAGCTGCCGCAGTGACAAACCGGTCAGCTTTGCGACCTGTGAAGGCGCGATCCCATCCTTCAGCATCGCCTGAGCAATGCGTTCGGTCGCCTCCTGCAGGCCTTCATTCAGACCTTCTTGTCGGCCTTTTTGCAAACCTTTTTCCATCCCCACCTTCATTCCCTGAAGGACCCCCTCATTACGACCACGCTCTTCCAGAAAATGAGCAATATTCATCAGCGTCTCCTTATGCGACTTGAGTGGCGTCTTTCGCGCTAACTTACGTAAAAAGGCCACGGGATCGGCGGCGTTACCCGCCTGATGCATATAATTGAGCAACGTTTTAAACTGCCGACGCGTAATGTATCCCAGAGACAATATTCTGACCAGTTGCTCAGCGATTTCCATCATATCCCGCTGACGGATATGTTTTTGCAGCAGTTCCAGCATCGCGACCCGCCGGTGCTGTATTAGCTGGTCATCAGGGATCTCTGTGACGTCTATCAGTGGAAAATTCTGGCTATACAGCCGCTCAGCCACTTCCGGCTGTGGGAAATCGTCCAGCCAGCGCGTCGAATACGGATAAGGGCTGGTTCTGCCGTGATAAAAAAGCAGAGGAATAACCAGCGGTAGCTGACGATGCCCCTTATCAAGATGGCGCTGCATCGCCGCGATAGCATAGCGCATCAGACGATACGCCATATGGCTGTCGGGTGAGCTTTGATGTTCAATCAAAATGTAGATATACCCCTCACCGCCCTGGGTTTTCAGCGAATAAAGAATATCCGAGTGGCTGGAGCGTAAGTCCTCTTCAATAAAACTGCCGGACTCCAGCTGCAGCGTTCGCAGATCGCAGAGTTCCCGCAGATGCGCCGGCAAATGAATAAGTAAAAAATCGCGCGCCGTTGCGCGTTGGGACAAAAGATGTTTAAAGACCGCATCATGCGGTGAGTGGCTTGCTATCTGTTCCATGATGGCCCCTGACCAATTAACCTGCGCTCACCCTACCACCACTTGCATCAGGCGCGCGTTTTCGCTTGCGGTTTGCCGAGGCGGCTCGCAAACTGAGCCATCACAATCTTTATCTTCATAATTAGTAAGGAGAACCTATGCGTCAAAGGACTATCGTTTGCCCGCTTATTCAACATGAAGGCCACTATCTGCTGTGCAAAATGGCTGACGATCGCGGCGTATTTCCCGGCCAGTGGGCGCTCTCCGGCGGCGGCGTTGAGCCCGGCGAACGGATTGAAGAAGCGCTGAGACGAGAAATTCGTGAAGAGCTGGGAGACGCGCTTCAGCTGGTGAGCATTACGCCGTGGACCTTTAGCGATGACGTACGGGTTAAAACCTACGCCGACGGTCGCCAGGAAGAAATCTACATGATTTATCTCATCTTTGACTGCATCAGCGCCAACCGTGAAGTGACGATCAACGAAGAGTTTCAGGAGTATGCCTGGGTGAAAGCCGAAGACCTCCCTCACTATGATTTGAACATCGCCACCCGTAAGACGCTGGCTCTGAAGGGACTACTCTGAGCAAACTTTCGCCATAACAGGCGAGTATTCTGCTCGCCCGCCGTTCACCTTTTTGCATCAGGGAGCTGATATTGAGTTTTCCCCACCTCTGCCTGATAGTTATCGTTTTAACTTTTTGGTGATCTATTATGACCCTCCAGGCATCCCGCTCGGGGATAAAATTCGCAGCGTTGGCGCTGGTGCTTATTCTGGTTTATACCGGCATCAGCGCAGGAGACAAACTCACCTGGCTAATGGAAGTGACGCCGGTGATTATTATCGTTCCGCTATTGCTGGCCACGCACTCGCGCTATCCGCTGACGCCGCTGCTTTATGTGCTGATTTTTTGGCATGCCATCATTTTGATGGTCGGGGGTATGTACACCTACGCCAAAGTGCCCATCGGCTTTGAGATTCAGTCCTGGCTTGATTTGAGCCGCAACCCCTACGACAAGCTGGGACACTTTTTCCAGGGGCTGGTGCCGGCGCTGGCGGCGCGGGAAATCTTGCTGCGCGGCGGCTACGTGCATGGACGTAAAATGCTCGCCTTCGTCGTCTGCTGTATTGCGCTGGCGATCAGCGCCGTCTATGAACTAATCGAATGGTGGGCAGCGCTGGCGCTGGGACAAGGCGCCGATGAGTTTCTCGGCACCCAGGGCGATCCCTGGGATACCCAGTCGGATATGTTTTGCGCTCTTCTCGGCGCGCTGACCACCGTCTTTGCGCTCGGACGCTGGCATACAAAGCAGCTACTGAACGTCCAGCGCTGGTAACTTACGCTGTCGCTTGCTGATTTACCCAGTCGCGCAGCGCCCGGCGGGAAATTTTTATTCCGCCGGTTTTCAGCATTTCGGGCAGCGCCAGCCAGCGAACCGGCTGCTGAAAGCGCGCCAGCTTATCGGCGCACCACCCGGCGAAGACGGACGGGTCGAAATGCTCGCTGCACTCAACTACCGCTACCGGGCGCTGGCCAAACTCCTTATCCTCTTGCGGCACGATAAAGACCTGCTGAATCTGCGGATGAGTGCTGATTACCCGCTCGACTTCCTCTGGCTGAATGCCTTCGCCACCGCTGAAAAAGAGATTATCCATTCTTCCGAGAATGGTCAGCCTGCCGTTATCAAGCTGGCCCCGGTCACGAGTGGCGAACCAGCCGTCTTCGTTGATTAACGGCATCACTTGCCCATCTCGCCAGTAGCCTTCAGCCATGCTGTCAGCCCGCAGCCAGACTTCACCATCGACAATCCGCAGCGTACGCCCCGGCAGAGGCTGCCCGACGTCGGCCAGACCGTCCGCCTCTTTGCCGCAGACCGTGGAGGCAAACTCGGTCAATCCGTACCCGCACCAGCAGCGAATACCACGCTGGCGGGCCTGCTCGGTGAGCGCCACCGGGATCGCCGCGCCGCCGAGCAAAACCGCTTTCAACGATACGTCGGCATCACTGTTAAGCAGGCGCCAGAGCTGGGTGGGTACCAGAGATGCGTGGGTACAGCCGCGTAACGCCTGCTCCAGAGGCTGCTTATCTCGCACCGTCAGTCCCGCCCCCGCAAACAACCAGCGCCAGAGAATGCCCTGACCGGAAACGTGAAACAGCGGCAGCGATAGCAGCCAGTCGTCTGACCGGGCAAACGGTATCATCGCCAGCACGCCTTCTGCGCTGGCAAGATGGGCTCGAAAAGCGTGCACTGCCGCTTTCGGTATTCCCGTCGATCCCGAGGTTAACGTCATGGAAGCGAGACGATCTTCCCGCCAGTCCACCGCGTACTCACCGCTGGCCGGACGCAAAGCTAATGGATTTAGCGCAACAGGAAGATCCCCGTCGTTGAGCACCAGCGCGTGGTGCAGGCTCAGGGAGGGCAGTAGTTCAGCTAACAAGAGAGCGGGAAGCTGCGGATTGATCGGCAGAACGCGCGCGCCGCACTGCAACAGCGCCAGCCAGGCCAGTAATGCATCGGGCTGATTGTAGGCGCGAAGCAGCACGCCATCGCCCTCTCCGACCCCCTGCGCGTAAAACCCTTTCGCTAGCGCATCAACTTGCGTGCACAGTTGCCGCCAGCTAAGCGGCCGCTCGTTGAGCCGCAGCGCCTGCATCTCTCCTTGCTGCCGCCGCCAGTGCCGCCATGGCCAGTCGCTAAAGGTCACAGCAGCGGCTCCAGCTCATCAACGGTAAGACACGGCAGGTCGCTTTCCGGCCAGCGCCGTACCAGCTGAGCGCGCATCAGGCTCAGGGTATCGAGACCAGGGATGGTATTCGGCGTCAGCCAGGCGGCTATCCGCGCCAGCTGCGTCAGACCCAGGCTCGACTCAATGGCTGAACTGATCACCACCGTCAGCCCCAACGCATGAGCTTCGGCCACCTGCTGCCGTACTTTCTGCAGACTGCCGGTCAAGGTTGGTTTAATCACCACCGCCCGCACTCCCGGTTCGGCGGCAAAGGTAAAGTCAGCCTCACGCAGGCTCTCATCCCAGGCGATAGCGATCCCCGTTTGTTGGGCAAAAACCCGCGAATCATCACGATTTTTGCAGGGCTCTTCGAGAAAAGCGATGCGGCTGCGATAGTGCGGATTAACGTATTTAGCGAACTGCTGCGCTTTTAGCGGCGTCCAGGCGCGGTTAGCGTCGAGGCGTAGCGTCAGATCGGGAATCGCCTCAAGCAGCAGATTCACCACCATACCATCGCGCACCGCCTCATACAGGCCGACTTTAACTTTCGCTACTTTTTCTCCGGGCATCAGCGACAGTTTTGCAAACAGCTCATCCGGGTCGCCGGAACACAGCGGCGCCGCGCGATAATCCGCCGCCTGCGGTAGTTCGCCGCGCAGTTCCGCCAGTGCGCAGCTCGCGCCGAAGGCCGCTGAAGACGGCGTCGGCAGCGCGGCGTCTTCGCCATCGCGCCAGCCGCTCGCCCACGCCAGCAGCGCCGACTGTGCTTCATCCAGCGTTTCCTGGCTAAATCCCGGCAGGGGAGAGATTTCCCCCCAGCCTTCGCTCTCGCCGTCACGAAGGCGCAGAAGCAAACCATCGCGGGTTTTTAACCGCCGTTCACGCAGCACCACTCCCGCGTCCATCGGTAGCTGCCAGCGGTAGACCTGCGCCTGCCGCATTACGGATTCCGTTTAAATTTGCTGAAGTCCGGCTGGCGCTTCTGGTTGAAGGCGTTGCGGCCTTCCTGCCCTTCTTCCGTCATGTAGAACAGCATGGTGGCGTTACCCGCCAGCTCCTGTAGACCGGCCTGACCGTCGCAGTCGGCGTTCAGCGCCGCCTTCAGGCAGCGCAGCGCCATCGGACTGTTTTGCAGCATTTCGCGGCACCAGCGTACGGTCTCTTTTTCCAGATCCGCCAGCGGCACAACGGTATTAACCAGTCCCATATCCAGCGCCTGCTGCGCATCGTACTGACGGCACAGGAACCAGATTTCGCGGGCTTTTTTCTGCCCGACGATGCGCGCCATATAGGATGCGCCCCAGCCGCCGTCGAAGGATCCGACTTTCGGACCGGTCTGGCCGAAAATAGCGTTTTCCGCCGCGATGGTCAGATCGCACATCATATGCAGGACGTGACCGCCGCCGATGGAATAGCCCGCAACCATCGCCACCACCGGTTTCGGGCAGGTGCGGATCTGGCGCTGGAAATCAAGAACGTTGAGATGGTGGACGCCGGAATCATCCTGATAGCCGCCGTAGTCGCCGCGGACTTTCTGATCGCCGCCGGCGCAAAACGCTTTGTCGCCTTCACCGGTCAGAACGATGACGCCGATATTGTCGTCATATCGGGCATCCGCCAGCGCCTGAATCATCTCTTTGACGGTCAGCGGGCGGAACGCGTTGCGTACCTGCGGGCGGTTAATGGTGATTTTAGCAATCCCATCCGCCGATTTTTGGTAACGAATATCGGTATAGCCTTCAGAGCAGTCCTGCCATTCAATCGGGGCGTAAAGCATTGCTTCATCAAGAGAGATCATAAAAAGTCCTTCAGTTAACTCGCTAAAAACTGCGCCAGACAAGACACGACAGCGGCGGGGTTTTCCCGATGCGCGTTGTGCCCGGCATGATTAATCAGGTGAGTGGTGGCGGATAACTCATCCGCAATAGCGCGAAACTTACCATCGCGTTCGCCGCAAAGGTAATGAAAAGGGAAATCGCGAGCCCGTAACGACTCGCGGAGATCGGGTTGTGCGGCCAGCGAGGTGGCCTCCAGCATCGCCGCTAGCGCTGCGCCGTTATTGCGGCTGCGCAGTGCCACCAGCGCCGCGCGCCGCGCTTCATCAAGGGAAGCAAATACCGGCTGCCGATACCAGTCGGCAAAGACCTGCGTCAGCGGCTCGCGGCGAAAGCGTTCAGCCCAGGCCGCGTCGCTGCGCTGGCGCAGCAAACGTTGGTTTTGGTCGGTTAAACCAGGATGCCCGCCCTCTACAACCAGCCCGCAGAGCCCTTCATGCGGCTGGCTGGCATAGAACATCGCCATCCGTCCGCCAAGGGAGTACCCCACCAGCCAGTACTTTAGTATGTTGTAACTATTGAGCGTATTCTTAAGAAGATGGCTGACATCAGCGAAGCTGTTGACGGCAATATGCGCTGAGCCGCCGTGGCCCGGCAGATCGATATACAAACGGGAATATGCCCCGAATGCCTGCCCCACCGTTCGCCATTCCTGGCTGTCGCCGGAAAATCCGTGCAAAAAAACCAGCCAGGGAGACCCCGGCTGGCCGCGTTCAGCCAGCGCGTGCAGGATCATAGCTGACTCACCTGCGCCAGCAGCTGCTGCAAAGTTTGCGTCCCATCGGTTTCATTTACCACCAGCTCAATCAGCGTCGCGCCGGGCCCTCGCCAGGCCGCGTCCAGCGCCTGTTCCAGCTCATTCCACGCCGTTGGGCGATGATAAGTGAGATTGAACATCACCGCCGCATGTTCAAAATGGATATTTTGCGGCATCAGATAGAACTGGCTGCGCTGCTCCTGCGGCGTTGGCAGCAGAGAGAAAATCTGCCCGCCGTTATTGTTGACGATAATAAGCACCAGCGGCGCAGAGGCCTGACGCAGCAGCGCCAGCGAGTTGAGGTCGTAAAGCGCAGACAGATCGCCGACGATTGCCAGCGTCGGACGCGCGCTGGCGCGCTGCACTCCCGCCGCTGTCGCCAGCAGACCGTCAATCCCGCTGGCCCCGCGATTGCTATAGACCGGGTACCCTGCGGGTAGCTGCGACAGCGCGTCAATCAGGCGCACCGCTAGGCTGTTACCGACAAAAAGCTGCCCCTGATCCGGCAGGTAGCGGCACAGACGCTGCGCCAGCTGGGCTTCGCCGAAATCCTCGCTGCTGGCAACCGCTGCCTGCCATGCCCGGCGCGCGAGCCCGGGAATGACGCCAGCCCACGGCTGCCGTTTTTCCGCCGGATGCAGATCAAGCCAGCGGTCGATGGCGCAGACCAGCCGGCGACCGCGATGCTGGGCCGGATCCAGACGCCCCGTCAGGTTGTCGATCAGCCAGTACTCTTCAGGTTCGCAGGTCGCCTGCCACTGCAAAACGCGTTTACTGGTCAGGCTGCTGCCCAGTTGAACAATGATTTGCGCCTGTTCAAGTTCGCTAACCGCTTTGCCGTTACCGAGCCACAGGTCGGCGCAGGGAAGCGGTTGTCCGGTTTGCGAGAGAACATCGCCAATCAGCGGCCAGCCGAGCGTTTTCGCCCACTCGGCAACTTTTAAGCCTTCTTCCGCGCTCATCCGGCCGGCGACAACCACACCGCGTTTTTGCCGCCAGAAAAACCAGTCGCGCTGTTTTTCACTCTCAAGATGCAGAGACTGGCGCAGCCAGGGCTTATCGCTTTGCCACCACTCTCCCAGCTGCTGCTGCCACTCAATGCCGGTGTCATCCATATCGCCATACAGCGGTTCGGCAAAGGGACAGTTGATATGCACGCCGCCTGAGTGGAGCGCGCCGAGCGCCTGGTCAAGGGTCGATACCAGCCAGCGGGCAGAAATATCCTGCGACGGACGCGGCAGGGAGATCGCCTGTGACGGATGCGAGGCAAACATGCCAGCCTGGCGGATAGCCTGATTCGCGCCGCAATCGATCAGCTCCGGCGGCCGGTCGGCGGTCAGTAAAATGAGTTTTTCACCGGTCAGCCCGGCTTCAATTAGCGCCGGATAAAGGTTGGCCGTTGCGGTACCGGAGGTAACAATCACCGCCACCGGCTGACCGCTGGCTTTCGCCAGCCCCAGCGCCAGATGGCCGAGGCCGCGTTCGTCAAAATGGGTATGATGGATAAACGCGCGATTTTCCGCTGCCGCCAGGGTCAAGGGTGTCGAGCGCGAGCCGGGCGCAATGCAGATGTGCCGCACGCCGTGGCGCGTTAAAGCTTCAAGGATTACCGCCGCCCAGCGTCGGTTAAATGCACTTACTGACATGAATTTGTCCGGTATCAAATATTGACGCTAAGTATAGATAAAGCAAACTGTTGCCGTTTTGATATGCATCGTTTTATCTATGTTTCTGCCAGCAGTAACGACCGCAATCCTGCCGCTTTATTTTCTATTTCCTGCCACTCTTGTTCAGGGTCAGAACCGCTGACAATCCCCGCGCCGGCGTACAATCGGAGCGTATCGTATTCCACTTTCGCCGAGCGCAGCGAAACGCAAAATTCGCTCTGCGTCAGCGACAGATAGCCCGCGGATCCGGCGTACCAGTCGCGGGTAAAAGGCTCGTTGCGGATGATGAAATCCAGCGCCGCTTGTCGCGGCAAGCCGGCGACCGCGGCGGTGGGCTGGAGCCGATGCAAACAGCGTACGTCATCAGGTTTATTCAGCTCGGCCCATATACAGCGCCGCAGATGCTGTACCTTACGCAGGCGAACAATCTGCGGCGGAAGTACCTCCAGCGCGTGAGTCTCCTGCTGCATACGCTGACAAATATCCTCCACCACCAGCATATTTTCGCGCTGGTTCTTATCGTCGGCCATCAGCCATTCCCCCAGACGCTGCGCCTGACGTTCATCCTTATGGCTGGCAACGGTCCCCGCCAGCGCTTCGGTACGCAGCAGCGCACCGCGGCGGCGCCACAGCCTTTCCGGCGTTGAGCCAAAGAAGACCTCTCGGGGATTAAAAGCCATCAGGAAGTGGAAGCAGCTGAGATTGCTGCGGCGGCTGGCAGCCATGAACGCTCCGGCGTTCAGCGGCGCGGCAAAATGTAAATCGGTGGCGCGGGCCAGTACTACTTTGTCCATTTCTCCCGCCGCTATCGCCTGCGTGGCCTGCATAATCAGCTCCCGCCACTGTGGATAAGGCGGGAAGTGCTGCTCGCTAAGCAGAGAGGGCATCGTCGTCGGCTGCGCCTGTTTCGTTACCAGCGAATGGAGAAATTCACGCGCTGCGCAGGCGTCATCATATAGTGAAGTATCGCTCTGTAATACCAGACGTAGCGTGGCGTTGCCGCCCAGCCGACGCCATTCAAGCCTCGGCAATATCAGCATACCCTGTCGGGGATCAAAGGCATTAAGGCCGCAAATTCGCAGGTCGTCGCGCCCTTGTTGCAGTAAAAAAGCGTGCGCCTGCGTCATTGAAGAAAAGGTTCTTACCGCGCCCAGCGCGGCAAGCTCTTCATCACCGCTACGCTGCTGCCAGTAGAACTGCGGCCACTGTCGCTGATGACAACACCATAACAGAGGGTCAAAAGCGTCATTCAGCGCAAAGGGGATATCGAATATTCGCGTGCCGGGCGATGGCGGGAAATCTTCAGCCAGGCAGCCGTACAGGCATTCCAGCGCGGTGGAAACAGACAGCACGCAAACCTCCACGGAGTAAAAACCCCACATTATACGAGGTACAACTGATAAATAGCAGTACCCACGATGAGGGAGCGGCTTTTCACCAGCACAACGGTTAGTGGGTGGCGATTTCGCACGCCATGCCGATATGATCGATGCCGTCCTCGTCGTAGACCTCGGTCACCGGCACAAAGCCAAAGCTGGCGTAAAATTTTTGCAGGTGCGCCTGGGCTCCGAGATAAATCCCCTTTTGCGGCCAGTTCTGGCGGCAGCTAGCCAGTGCGTGCTCCATCAACTGATAGCCCAGCTTCTCGCCGCGAACCGCCGGGCTGACAATCACCCGCCCAATGACTACCGGTTCAAACTCATCATCGCTCTTGAGGATGCGCGCGTAGGCTACCAGCTCATCGCCGCGCCAGCCTAAAATATGGCGGTTTTCACCCACCAAATCGTCGCCGTCGACATCCTGATAGACGCAGTTTTGTTCGACAACAAACACCGCGCAGCGTAATTTTAGCGCGGCATATAGCTGCGGCACGGTCAGTTCGGCGTGGTGAAGATCCTGCCATATAATCATCTGCGCTTCCTTAATTGATATACTTCATCTTTGACTCATACGCCCTGAGGACACTGGACGATGGAATTACTATTTTTGGGGACATCCGCTGGCGTGCCTACCCGTACGCGTAATATGACGTCGATAGTGCTGAATTTGCAACAGCCAACAATGTCTGAGATGTGGCTGTTCGACTGTGGGGAAGGAACCCAGCATCAATTTTTACGTACCCCTTATCATCCCGGCAAACTGAATAAGATTTTTATCACTCATTTACATGGCGATCATCTGTTCGGTCTTCCCGGCCTGCTGTGCAGCCGCTCGATGCAGGGTAATTCTCTGCCGCTGACGCTTTACGGGCCTAAAGGATTAAGAGAGTTTGTCGAAACCGCGCTGCGCCTTAGCGGTTCCTGGACCGATTATCCGCTGACTATCGTTGAAGTCGAACCGGGTCTGGTGTTTGATGAAGCGGGTTTCCGGGTCACCGCCTGGCCGTTAAACCATCCGGTTGAGTGCTACGGCTATCGTATCGAACAGCATGATAAACCCGGAACTCTGGATGCCGCTCAGCTTATCGCCGACGGCGTGCCTTCTGGTCCGTTGTTCCACCGCCTGAAACAGGGATTAACGGTTGAGCTGGAGGATGGCCGAATCATTGACGGCAGCAGCTATCTTGGCCCATCAACGCCGGGTAAAAAGCTGGCTATTTTCGGCGATACCGCCCCCTGTCCCGAGGCGCTGGAGCTGGCGCGCGGTGTAGATGTCATGGTTCACGAGGTGACGCTCGAACAGGCGATGGCGGAAAAGGCCAACAGCCGTGGGCATTCATCCAGCCAGCAAACGGCGACGTTAGCGGAGAACGCCCGCGTCGGTACGCTTATCGCCACTCACTTTAGCTCTCGCTACGATGCCGAGGGCTGTCGGCGCCTGTTGGCCGAGTGCCGGGAGATATTTCCCTCCACGGTGCTGGCGGAAGATTTCCTAGTTTATACGGTGTAAAAAAAGAACGTAACGCGGCGGATAAAATATGCCGCGATTACGCCCGCAATTACTCCTCAACAGAGCGGTTATAGCGCAGAATCGATTTTACATTGCGATAGCCCAGATAATCCTGGATAGTGTCGTGGTCAATGCCTTTTTTACCCAGCTCATAACCGCAAGCGTGGCGCAACATTCGCGGATGAATGTTTTGCTTTAATTTCGCCAGCTCACAGCACTCACGAATAATTTGATAGAAACGCTGGCGGGTCATTTTATTTCCCCGCGAGGAGATAAACAGCAGATCGTTACGGGCCGGATAACACTCTCTGGCTAGCAGCCAGCGCTGCAGTGAGATAACCTCTTTCGGCTGCAAAGGGTGATAACCCGAGACACCGTGACGCGCCCGGCGAATATAAATACGTCTTCCCGACAGGTCGATATCCCGTAAAGTTAACGCCGTTATTTCATTAATTCGGCAGCCGTGCAGAAAGCACATTTGAATCATGCAGCTGTTTCTTTCCGGATGGGCACAATAGCGTGCGGCCAGCACCAGCCGCTCAACGTCTTTCAGGCTCAGATATTCCCTCTCTTCCTGCATACGTCATTCCTTTTCATCCATGTAGCGAATAAGGTCATTGATAGGTAAACGTCAGCTGTACCACCGATGCAAAGTTACCCGCCGTCGTCCCTCCGTGAGTTGAATATAAACGCGCGGCCAGAGGGAACACGCCCTTTTTGCTACTGTTGTTAATCGTAATCGTCATCTGGTCCTGATTTTTGTAGGTAGTGGAATGATCGCTATTGGTTATTTGCAGCGCGATATGCTGCGCCGCATCGCTGGCCGCCATATTGGCGAAATGCGTTGAATCCTCGCTATCAGTGACGCCATCGAATTTCACCGTCGCTTTGCTCGTTCCTGCCGGACAATTTTCAACATTTAAACTAAACGTTTTCCACTCCGAGGCGTTTCCGGCCGCTTGCAAATTAGCTTTTACCAGCGTGCCGAAATCGACCTCCTGATATTGGGTATCAGTACTCACGTCGCAGGGCAGAAAATAAATATTCCCTTTTACATTTAAAGGCACTCCGCTCCAGGATGAAAAAACGGGCAGTAATAATACCATCCACAGTGCTTTTCTCATTATTTGCTCCTGTTATTCAATTTCTGCCTGAATGGTTGCCGTAGCGGTAAATCCACCGCCGGTGGGTAAATTACCGGTGGTATTTATCGGATAGATTTTCATGGTCGTATCGCCGGTCTGAGTCGAGTAGTTTAGATTCACCGGAAGCAGCCCCGAAAGGACTGGAATTTTAACACCGGTTATATTTTCAATGCGCACTGCAATATCGTTATTGGTCGTTGCCAGAGCGGTACCATCATGTATATCTTTTGTTCCCTGAAAAGAGAGCGAGATTTTTACCCCTGCGGAGATATTAGTACAGGCCACGGTCATATTTACCACATGTGGGGTAAAGCCCGTTGGCATCTGATTGATAGTTTTAAAGTCATTGCCAGCAATGTCGCCAAAATTAATATTAATCGGCTGACCCGAATTTATTTCACAGGACTGAGGCACCGTTACCGACCCGCTCATTGAGATCTGTGTCAGAGGAGTACCGCTGTAGCTTCCCGTTTTCCGCGTCCCGTAGACATTAAGGATTATCGTTGGAGGGATCATCACCTGACCGACGAATGGCCGGGTAAAATAGAGTGAAATATACCCTTTTGACCCCGTATTAAAAATGGTACCGCCGGTATTACAGGCATAACCCTGGTTATTTTGGTTGCTCTTATCATGGATTGGCGTAGGAATATAGTCATTCACGCCTCCGGCAATATATAGCTCGCTGGCAATCTCCAGATATTTATTAAGCTGGTAAAAATTCAATCCGCTGCGCGTTTGTGTCGCAACCAGCCCGGGGATCGTGGCTTTAAAATAGGTTACGCCACTGGCGCTGTCACAATCGCACTTCGCCTGATAGGTTCCCCCGGTATTCCACTGGTACAGACGATTAAACTCCATCCCGGCCTGGTTTTGTGCCGGGTTAGTAAAGGTTTCTATAAATGAAAAACTGTCCTGAAAAGGAGTACCGCTGTTATTCTGGCACCATCCGGTGGCGGCCAGCGCCTGTACTGGCATGAGCAGCGCCGTCAGGCCTGCTACTATTCCCCATGAAAATCGTTTCATTCTCTCTGCATCCTTTCGATTAACGGCATAGCCCCTGGGCTACAATAATCCCGGTGAGGGTTTTTCCTGACGGCAGCGCATACTGAATTCGACAGCGCTCTTGCGCCCCCGAGCCCCATTTGACATTGAGTACGCCGCTCGATCCCAGCCCGGTTAAATAGACCTGCCCGCCGTCGCCAACGATAAATGCCTGCTCTGACGTAGCGGCTTCCGAATCGCTGACCATCGCGCCGAAAGGCACTGGCTGACCATCGGCCCGACGCATCGTCATCAACACCCGACTACCGACGCTGGTGATGTAACTTGCGCGCACTACCGCTCCGCGGGTGGGCACGACAGTCTGGGTTGTTAACTCAAGGTCAACCTCATCCGGCATCGTGCTGGTATCAAGGGTCAGCGTATTCTTACGATACGGCGAGGTATAGGGCACAACGGCGTAGCCACGCCAGTCGGTCCTGACGCCGGTTTGGTTGCTAACGCCAACGCCCGAAGCGCCCGGCGCTTTTATTAATGCCAGCGTTTCGCCAAAAGGCTGCCCCAGCGTCAGGCCATTTTCATGCGCCAGCACTCCACCGCGCAGGGCATAGTTCAGACGATGACTATACCTATCATGGCTGTAGCCGCCGGTAAGTTCCGCATAGGTTGCCCGCCAGTCGCCATTAATACTGCCGCTCTCCCCTCTTCCCTGGCTGGTATATCCTTCCTGTACGCTCCAGCTCAGGTTATTACGCTCCAGCAAAGTACCGGAGAGACCCAGATTATTGCTGGTTGAGCCATTTTTACTGCTGTTGAGGGAGTAGCTGGCATAGACCGGTTTTGGTAGCCATTCTCCCAGAGGAACGCTGATGCTCAGCGCGAACAGATGATCTTCGTCATTACGCTCGCCGCTATTCTGGTCGGTCGTATTGCGGTTATAGCTGTAATTCATGCTATAGCTGATACCGCGCCAGCTGTTGTTATATCCCACCCCGACGGATTCCATCGAGCGTCCGGTGCTCCAGTAGTCTTCACGGATATAGCTCAACGACAGCGATCCCATTTCTTCGCCAAGGCTCTGGCTGAGCGTCACTTCCCCCCGGTTACGCCGCCGCTCAATGGAAGGGGTATAGCTATCATCACGATAGGTATCCAGCACCTCCTGCATATCCCAGTAGCCGCTGGTCGCGTAACGATATCCCGCAAGGGCAACGTTTGTTCCCAGACCCGGCAGATCCTTGCTGTAACGGACCCGAACCGACTGCCCGCTCTCTTTATCTTGATCCTGGCGGTTCGACCAGGCCTGGGTGACATCCGTTGATACCGCGCCAAATTCCCCGAGATTTTTTCCCATTCCCAGCGCCAGCGACTGATATTTGCTGCTAAATTGACCACCGCCATAGAGGGTTATTCCCCAGGGGAGACCGTAAATTGCCGTCGCCTGCGTGAGCGGTGTTTCATCAATACTATTGTCGTAGGCGCGGTAGACACCGGAGGTCACGCTATATTTCAGACGCCCCTCACGCTGCAGAACAGGGAGCGATGCATAAGGCACGATCAGGTTCTGTTCGCTGCCATCGGATTCCTTAATGGTGACGGATAAATCGCCCGAACCGCCGGTTGGATACATATCGGTGATTTCAAAAGCGCCTGGAGAGACATAGGTCTGGTAAATCTCATAGCCATTTTGACGGATAATGACCTGGGCATTAGTCCGCGCGATCCCACGAACGACCGGCGCATAGCCGCGCAGGCTTTCCGGCAGCATATCGTCGTCGGAAGCCAGCATCGCGCCGCGGAAAGGGATCCCTTCGAAAACGTCGGCATCGGTACTGCTGTCGCCCAGCGTCATCACGCCCTGGAGCGCATTAATATTGCGCTGAGCGTAGGTATAAACCGTATCCCAGCTGTTACTTGACTCGCCTGCGCTGCTGCTGCGGTTCCAGGTTGTATAGTTGCGCAAACGCCACGGGCCAATATTGATACCGGGGCGCAGGTTAACGTATTGATTGTCGCTGTCCGCTATATCGTTCTTACGCGACCAGTTATTAGCGCCGCTAAAAGAGTAGTTCAACAGAAGAGCCGTAATTCCGTCATCCCATAGCTTCGGGTCAACCCAGCCCCGGGCTGCGCTGGAAACCGCCGCTTGGGGGAAGCTTAATAACAGGCGCTGCTGGCTAAAACGGAAGTCAGCCTTTGCCTGGGGTATAACGCCAAAATCCGCGCATTCCGCCGATTTACGGCCCAATTCAGGGAACTGCTTGACGCGCACGCCCCATTCGGCAAGCTCCTCGACCTTCAGGCAAGGCTGCAATACCTCTGCTCCCGGCGCGCGGCCTGGCTTGAAAACGACGTCACGGGTATCCATAAAGACATTATTGAGGTAAATATCAACCCGGTAGGTGCCCGGCTGCTGCCCACCCGCCTGTTCATAAGCCGATAGATCCCTGACGCCGGTTTGTGGGCCATCCATTTCCAATAATGCCGGGTTAAACACATCGCGAGCCAGCGCATCATCACTCCACGGAATCAAGGCAACGGCCAGAGCCCCGGCTATCCGGTTAAGCCGCCATTTGTTATGATTATTTTGCATTCTCTCTGGAACTCCCTGGCCTGATAGCCTTTACAAATTGGCGCTGTGCTGTGCGCCAATACCGCCGTAGTCATTGATCAGTTTCCAGCGCAAAGATCCTGTGCTGCCGCGCGGCAGTTCAAAGCGCGCCGTCGCGCCAGGCGCCACCCAATTGGCCTCTTTAACTTCTGCACCACCGATTTTCACCTCGGCAAAATTCATATAAAACGCGGTAGGATTTGTGACCTGTAACGTATTTCCGCTGCGCGTCCAGCGAAGCTGTTCCGTCACCATTTCCGGCGTTCCCTGAATGGATTTCGGCCGATAAATTAATTTGATGCGGGTTTTAATCGCGATCTGTAACGTATTCGCGCCAGCTTTAGCCTGTGAGGATGGGATCGCTTTAATATTCATCCAGAACATGCTTTCTTTGTTTTCCGGCAACCCGCCGCTATAAATCACCCGCAGACGGGTCTGCTGCTCGCCTTCCAGACGGAATAAAGGCGGCGTTAACAAAAAGGGAGAAGATCCATTATTCGCCTCAACCCAGCTTTGAATGAGATAGGGCGTGGCATCATTATTAGTCACGCTTAGAGAGGACTCTTTTTTGCCGCCGGGATAAATCAGGCGAGTGCCGCCGGTGACAACGCCCGCTTGTGCGGCTGCGCCTACCAGCAGCCATCCAGCCATCAGCAATTTCAGGTATGGTTTCATCTCCAGCTCCCTGGAAAAGCGAGCCGATTTCGGCTCGCTGGCATGGTCTTAATAGACGGAGGATCAGTTGTAGCTGATAGTGAAGTTAGCGGTACCGTTAGCTTTACCGGCCACAACGGTGGTATCGGTCTGGATATAACGAACGCGGAACGGCAGATCGATATCGCCGGTAGATGGGATGGTCAGGCTGGTAGAACGGGTGAACAGCGGCAGGGTACTGTTAGTGCTGCCATCAACCAGCTGCAGAGCCACGCCTGTAGCGACGTTAGGTTCTGCGGTTAGTTGCAGTTTGCTATTGTCGCCGCCAACGTTAGTGCCGGAGAACAGTACCGATGCTTTAGTAACCGTAGTCGGGCAGTTTTTCAGTTGGATATCAAAACCTTGCTCAGCCGCGGTAGAACCGGTACCGGTAAACGCCGTCTTGGCGATCTGCCCCATTTGGACTTCCAGCGGGTTAGACAGGTCGTTAACCACGTCACAGCCCGCATCAATGATGTCGCCAATAAACTTCACCTGACCGTCATCTGCCAGCGCAGCACCAGAGAATGTCGCGCAACCGGCAACAACAGCAGCAAGTAATGTTTTTTTCATGATTTATCCTTTTCAATGCAGTCAATGCATTAACTTAAAAGCGCAATACCGTGCGCATCCTTTTATTTACGTTTGATATTAATAACGAAACAAAACATTGACCCATGAAATGGATATAATATTTTGAAGTGGTCATTTTGTATCAATTTGACCACTTCAATTAATTAAAATATAAATTGCCAGGGAAGGCGTTTGTAATTTTATATTTACCAGGAGAAAGCCTAATAAACATGATAAAAAACTGAGGAGCGCGACGTGAAACAAATCATACATAAAACAAATTTAAACAATGCAAAAAATAAATTTCACTCATATATAATATAACAACATGAAAGACATAACGAAAAATATTGTTAATCCTAAATTGACATTGTTACCGCCTTTAGATAGCATAGGAGTCAGTTTGATACAAAATGACTATTTCATTTACCAAACCTCCCTGAATCTTGCATCATTACTGGCGGTATATATGACCGTATGCTGAATATTTCTGTGGCCAAGAAAATCCTGAATCAATCGCGTATCGACGCCGTTATTTGCCAACGCAAAGCCGCAGGCATGGCGCAGCATATGCGGATGGGCGCTGATCTCCAGCTGCGCATCGCGGCTAAGGTTCTGCATCATTTGATATATACGCTGCCTCGATAAAGGCTGACCATTACGCGATAAAAAAAACCATTCAGAATTATTCCCTGGATAATCCTTACGTACTCTCAGCCACTCGCTGAGGACCTTCTCCTCTTTTTTATAAACAGGATGAGTGGTGGAAAAACCATTTTTCAGTCGTCGAATATAAATAACCCCGCTTTGAATATCTATATCAGATAGCCGCCAGTGGCGAATTTCGCTGACCCGGCATCCATGATTAAAACACATCCATAATAAACAGGCATCGCGCTCCGGATTTGCCCCCCTCCTGGCCGCATCAACCAAACGCTGGACTTCCCCAACGGTTAAATGCTTACGCCTTGTTTTCATTAACTTTCTCCATCAGCAAAACACAACAGTGTGCTTATTAATAATAGTACGGAAAATAACAGGGAGAGTGGAAACGTAAAGTGAGGTTAATATGACAAAAAGCATAGATAATACGAAAAATATTAAACAAAAAGTCCCCTTGTCGGACGGAAATAAAAAAAGGACCGCCGAAGCGATCCTTTTCTCAACCAGCAGACATCGTTACATCAGCGGAGCCGCCAGCTGTACGATGCTGATTAACGGTTGCGGCCATACCCCGAGTACCAGCACCAGCAGCGCGGAGATCAGTACCACAATCCCCCCGGCGCTGTACTGCCAGTCTGACGGCGCATCGCGATTCAGTTTCTCCGGCGCGCTCAGATAGAGGCTCACCGCTACGCGCAGGTAGTAGTAGAGACCAATCGCCGAACCCACAACCACCGCACCAACCAGCCACCACAGGTGGGCATGCACACCGACGGCCAGCACGTAAAACTTACCAATAAAGCCCAGCGTCATCGGAATACCGGCCAGAGACAGCATCATTACCGTCATCACCGCCGACAGAATCGGACGATGCCAGAACAGACCGCGGTAGGAATAGAGCGAGTCTGCATCCGGGCCACGGTACGGGCTGGACATCAGGCTCACAACGCCGAACGCGCCAAGGCTGCTGAACAGGTAACCGGCCAGATAAACGCCCACCGCTTCCATCGACATCTCACCGCTCTGCAGAGCAATCAGCGCCACCAGCAGGTAACCAAGATGGGAAATAGAAGAGTAACCAAGCAGACGTTTGATATTCGTCTGGCTAAGCGCCATCAGGTTACCGAAGATAATCGACGCAAAGGCGATCAGCCCCAGTACTATACGTACTGCCTCGCTGCCGCCCACCGGGACATACAGGAACAGACGCATGACCACGCCAAAGATAGCAATTTTGCTGGCGGTGGCGAGGAAGGTGGAGACCGGCGCAGGCGCGCCCTGGTAAACATCCGGCGTCCACAGATGGAACGGCACCAGCGACAGCTTAAAGCCGAGACCGACAATCATCAGGCCGAGACCTGCCAGCAGCAGCGGCTCGTGAAGCATCCCTTCCGTAAGGCTCTTACCGAGCGCCAGGAAGGACAGGTTGCCAGAATTTGCATACACCAGCGCCATACCGAACAGCAGGAACGAAGAGGCAACAGCGGACAGAATGGTGTATTTGATACTGGCTTCCAGCGAGCGTTTCTGGCGGAAAGCGTAGCCGACCAGGCCAAACAGCGGCAGCGAAATCAGCTCAATACCAAGGAACAGCGAGGCCAGATGGTTAGCCCCCGCCAGCAGAATACCACCCAGTGCGGCAATCAGCACCAGCAGGTAGAATTCTTCTTTATTGTCCTTGTATCCCTCAAGCCACGGGTAGGCAAAAGTGCAGGTCGCCAGACTCGCCAGCAGCACCAGCCCGGTATAAAGCATGGCGTAGCCATCAACGCGAATCAACGACGTGACGTCCATCGCCCCGTTCTGCCCCACGAACCAGAGAGAGAGCAGCGCGGCGTTAAGACCAAGTACCGACAGCGTGGCATTAAGGAAATGATTGCGTCGCCACGCAATGGAGAGCATCACAACCACCACCGTCAAGCCGACGATCAGCAACGGTAGCAGTGCGATCAGTTGTTGTGGAGTTATTGTCATGGCGAATTACGGCCTTGTAGTAGAAACAGAATTAACAAACCACTGCTGAATGTTGCTCATCGCAGAGTGGGAAGTGTCCAGAATCGGCTGAGGGTAGAAGCCCAGCAGCACCAGCAGCACAACCAGCAGCAGGATGATCGACATTTCACGCAGGGACATTCCCGGCAACTCTTTCGCGGCAATTTCGCTTTTTGCTTTACCAAAGTAGGCGCGATGCAGCATCGCCAGCGAATAAACAGAGGCGAATACCAAACCAAAGGTGGAGATAATGGTTATTACCGGTACGGATTTGTAGCTGCCGAACAGAATCATAAATTCGCCGACGAAGTTACCGGTACCCGGCATCCCAAGCGTCGCGACGGCAAAGAACATCGACAGCGCAGGCAGCCACTTAATCTTGCTCCACAGACCGCCCATCTGACGCATATCGCGGGTATGCAGACGCTCGTACAGCTGGCCGCACAGGATGAACAGGCCAGCGGCGGAAAGACCGTGGGCAATCATCTGAATCACCGCGCCCTGATAGGCCAGCTGGCTGCCGGTGTAGATAGCAATCAGCACAAAGCCCATATGGGAAACGGAGGTATAAGCGATCAGGCGCTTGATATCGGTCTGGGCAAAGGCCATCCACGCGCCGTAGAAGATACCGATAACGCCCAGCCACATGGCGATTGGCGCAAACTCGGCGGAAGCGTTCGGGAACAGCGGCAGCGCAAAGCGCAGCAGACCGTAGGCCGCGGTTTTCAGCAAGATGCCCGCCAGGTCAACGGAACCCGCGGTCGGCGCCTGAGAGTGCGCGTCCGGCAGCCAGCCGTGCAGCGGAACCACCGGCATTTTTACCGCGAAAGCGATAAAGAAACCCAGCATCAGCAGATATTCCACGCCGTGGGACATCGGCGTCTTCAGCAGTTGTTCATAGTTGAAGGTCCATACGCCGGTCGCATTAAAGTGGACAAATGCCAGCGCCAGAATGGCAATCAGCATTATCAGACCGCTCGCCTGGGTATAGATGAAGAACTTGGTTGCCGCCGTGATACGCGTTTTACCGTCGGAAGCCTTATGGCCCCACAGCGCGATCAGGAAGTACATCGGCACCAGCATCATTTCCCAGAAGAAGAAGAACAGGAACAGGTCGATAGCCAGGAATACGCCAATGACGCCGCCGAGGATCCACATCAGGTTAAGATGGAAAAAACCCTGATATTTCTCGATTTCGCGCCATGAACAGAGTACCGCCAGCACGCCGAGCAGCCCGGTCAGCACCACCATCAGCAGCGACAAACCGTCAATCGCCAGATGAATGCTAATGCCGAATCGCGGGATCCACGGCATGACGAATTCCGACTGCCACTGCGGAATACCGGCGGATTGCGTCAGAGAATAGCCGCCCTGCATCCACAGCTGCAGGCCAAGCAGAAACGTCAATCCCATAGTGATCAGCGCGATCCAGCGCGGCAGTTTCACGCCGAAGCGTTCTGTCTGCCAGCACAGGAAGCCGCCGATAAAGGGAATTAATATTAGCCAGGGTAGTAACATGGCGATTTTTATTCCTTGTTAAAGTCCCGTTCAGGACCGATTTTCAACGAATTCTCACAGAAAATTCACTTCGGATTGCGGGTGTTATTGCCCGGCGGCGCTATGCTTGCCGGGCCTACTGCTCGTAGGTCGGATTACCCGACAACGCCCACAATCCTCAAACTCAACGCAGTACCATCAGCAGCGCCAGCACGACAACCGCCCCAATGCCCATTGAAGCCACATACCAGCGCAGATAGCCGTTCTCGCTGACAACCAGGCCTTTGCCTGCGAAGCGGGAAAGGATTGCCGGAATGTTCATCAGCGCATTCAGCGGATCGCTCTTCAACAGCCACGCCACGCCGAGGAACGGCTTAACGAACACTTTGTCGTACAGCCAGTCAAAGCCCCAGGCGTTATACCACCAGGTACCGAGCAGACGGCCCGGCGCGCTGTTGGCAATCGACGTTACCAGAGTGCGTTTACCTAACCACAGCCAGGCGGCAATCAGAATGCCGGCGATGGCAATCACTCCGGAGGCAATCTCCAGCGTCATTACGCGTCCGTGTTCGAGCTCGGTAGTCTGCGGCAGTACGCCTTCCAGCGGCGGTACAATCAGCGCGCCAACGAAGGTCGACAGGACCAGCAGCACAATCAGCGGCAGATGATGGGTAATCCCCTTCCCTGCGTGAGCGTGAATTTGCTCTTTACCGTGGAACACGATGAAAATCATACGGAAGGTGTACAGGGAGGTCATAAACGCCCCGACCAGACCGGCAATCATCAGATTCAGATGACCATTGGCCATCGCTCCCGCCAGAATCTCATCCTTACTGAAGAAGCCTGCGGTCACCAGCGGCAGTGCGGACAGCGCCGCGCCCCCCACCAGGAAGCAGACGTACACCAGCGGGATAGACTTGCGCAGGCCGCCCATCTTGAAGATGTTCTGTTCGTGGTGGCAGGCGAGAATCACCGAACCGGACGACAGGAACAACAGCGCTTTAAAGAACGCATGGGTCATCAGATGGAAAATCGCCGCATCCCACGCCTGTACGCCGAGCGCGAGGAACATGTAGCCAATCTGGCTCATGGTGGAATACGCGAGTACGCGTTTGATATCGGTCTGCACCAGCGCGGCGAAACCTGCCAGTACCAGCGTCACCGCCCCGACGATCCCTACCAGATGCAGCACTTCCGGGGTCATCAGGAACAGGCCGTGGGTACGCGCAATCAGGTAGACGCCGGCGGTGACCATCGTCGCGGCGTGGATCAGCGCGGAGACAGGGGTTGGACCAGCCATCGCGTCAGCAAGCCAGGTCTGCAACGGCAGCTGCGCAGATTTACCTACCGCGCCGCCCAGCAGCATCAGGGTCGCCCACCACAGCATATTGTTACCGGCGGCAAAGTGCGCAGGCGCCAGCTCGACCATTTCACGGAAGTTCAGGGTGCCCAGCTCGTTGTAGAGAATGAACAGCGCGAACGCCAGGAATACGTCGCCGACGCGGGTCACCACAAACGCTTTCATCGCCGCAGCGCCATTCTTCGGATCGGTGTAGTAGAAACCGATCAGCAGATACGAGCACAGGCCCACGCCTTCCCAGCCGAGATACATCAGCAGCAGGTTATCGGCCAGCACCAGAACCACCATGCTGGCGATAAACAGGTTGGTATAGGCGAAGAAGCGGGAATAGCCCTCTTCACCGCGCATATACCAGGAGGCGAACATGTGGATCAGGAAGCCAACGCCGGTGACCACGGAGAGCATGGTCAGAGAGAGGCCGTCCAGCACCAGGTTGAAACCGATGTTGAAGTTACCCACCGACATCCAGGTCCACAGCGGAACGCTGAGCGCCTGTTTTCCGTTAGCAAAGAAGTCGACGCCGACAAACGCCGTCACCAGCGCCGCCAGGCCTACCGAGCCAACCCCTACGGTGGCGGATAAATTCTCCGACCAGCGCCCGCGGGAGAAGGCCAGCAAAATAAAGCCAATCAATGGCAAAAGAATAGTTAAGGCAAGCATGTTCATCCGCGCAACTCACTTACTGAATCAATGTTCAGATTCTGGCGACGACGATGGAGCTGCAGCAGCAGCGCCAGGCCGATACTCGCTTCCGCGGCGGCGAGAGTGATGGCGAGGATATACATTATCTGGCCATCGGTCTGGCCCCAGTAGCTTCCTGCAACCACAAAAGCCAGCGCCGCGGCATTGATCATGATCTCCAGGCTAATCAGCATAAACAGCAGATTGCGGCGGATAATCAACCCCGTCAGGCCGAGAATAAACAGGACAGCGGCGAGGATCAGTCCATGTGTTAAGGGGATCATGCGTGTTCCTCCGATTTTCTTTTATCGCTGTCGTTCGGGCGATTGCTCAGCACTTCCCCGACGCGCTCTTCGCGGCCGATATGGAAGGCGACAACCAGGCCCGCGAGCAGCAGCATGGAGGCCAGCTCCACCGCCAGAACATACGGACCAAACAGCGCGATACCGACTTCTTTAGCGTTAATCGCCGCGCCGTCGATACCCTGGTCGTTAATACCGAGGATGGCGTAAACCATCACTACCAGCAGCACCGCGGAGAGGATAGCCGGGCCAATCCAGATCCCCGGCTTCAGCCACTGACGCTCCTGCTCGATTTCGCTGCCGCCCAGGTTGAGCATCATTACCACGAACACGAACAGCACCATAATGGCCCCGGCGTAAACGATAATTTCCAGCGCACCGGCGAAGTAAGCGCCCAGCGAGAAGAACACCCCGGCAATCGCTAACAGCGAAATGATCAGGTACAGCAGCGCGTGCACCGGATTGGTGTGGGTGATCACCCGCAGGGTTGCGAGGATGGCTATCAGGCCACAGATATAAAAAGCGAATTCCATTGCCCTCTCCTTACGGTAACAGGCTCTTGACGTCGATAGGCTTAGCTTCGTTCTCTGCTTCGCCCTTATCTTTGCCGTCGATTGCCATACCCGCCATCCGGTAGAAGTTATATTCCGGGTATTTACCCGGACCGGAAATCAGCAGATCCTCTTTTTCGTACACCAGATCCTGACGTTTGTATTCGCCCAGCTCAAAGTCCGGGGTCAACTGAATCGCCGTGGTCGGGCACGCTTCTTCGCACAGGCCGCAGAAAATGCAGCGTGAGAAGTTGATGCGGAAAAACTCCGGGTACCAGCGGCCGTCTTTGGTCTCGGCTTTTTGCAGCGAGATACAGCCTACCGGACAAGCTACCGCACACAGGTTACAGGCAACGCAGCGTTCTTCGCCGTCCGGATCGCGCGTCAGCACGATGCGGCCACGATAGCGCGGCGGCAGATATACCGGCTCTTCCGGATACATCCGAGTTTCACGTTTGGCAAAGGCGTGCATCCCGATCATGCAGATACTGCGGACCTGGGTGCCAAACCCTACCAATAATTCTTTTAAGGTCATGGTCAATTCACCCCTTATTGCGCCTGCCAGAGAATGACAGCCGCCGTTACCAACAGGTTGATCAGCGTTAACGGCAGGCATACCTTCCAGCCAAAGGACATTACCTGGTCATAGCGCGGACGCGGTAATGATGCGCGGATCAAAATGAACATCATCATAAAGAACGCGGTTTTCAGCGCGAACCAGATGAAAGGAGGTAACCATGGGCCATTCCAGCCGCCGAAGAACAGCGTCACGATCAGCGCCGACACGGTGACAATCCCGATATATTCACCGACGAAGAACAGACCGAACTTCATGCCGGAATATTCAATGTGGTAACCGTCGGCCAGCTCCTGTTCCGCTTCCGGTTGGTCAAACGGATGGCGGTGACACACCGCCACGCCCGCAATCGCAAAGGTTACGAAGCCAAAGAACTGAGGAACGATGTTCCACAAATGCGCCTGGTTGTTGACGATATCGGTCATGTTAAATGAACCGGCCTGCGCCACTACGCCCATCAGGGAAAGCCCGAGGAACACTTCGTAGCTCAGGGTCTGGGCAGAAGCACGCATCGCGCCAAGCAGCGAGTATTTGTTGTTGCTCGACCAGCCGGCGAACAGCACCGCATAAACCGCCAGACCTGCCATCATCAGGAAGAACAGGATACCGATGTTCAGATCGGCTACGACCCACGTCGGGCTGACCGGCACAATAGCGAAGGCCAGCAGCAGCGAAGTAAAGGCAATAACCGGCGCCAGAGTAAAGATTACGCGATCCGAGAAACGCGGAACCCAGTCCTCTTTAAAAAACATCTTGATCATGTCGGCGACGAGCTGCAGCGAACCGCCCCAGCCCACGCGGTTAGGTCCGTAGCGGTTCTGGAACAGGCCGAGCAGACGACGTTCGCCGAAGCTCATAAACGCGCCGCAGGTGACGACCACCAGCAGAATGACCACGGCCTTCAGGATGCTTAACAGAATGTCGATAAGATCCGGCGTTAACCAATTCATGCTTTCGCCTCCTGCAGTGAATCAATACGCGCGCCTGTCAGTACCGGCGCAATGCCCGGCATGCCCATCGGTAAGCCAACCTGCCCTGCGGTCAACCCTTCAGAAATAACCAGCGGCAGACTCAGCGTCTGCCCTTCTACGCTGAAGGAGACCATCGTTCCGGCATTGACGCCAAGTTTTGCGGCATCCGCTGGGTTCAGCTTGACGTACGGCTCAGGCATCCGGCTCTGGAATACCGGAGCGCGCTGAGACAGTTCGTCGCTGCCGAACAGATGGTAGTAAGGGGCGATACGCCATTTACCTTCTTCCGCCTGGAAGCTTGCCGGCACCGCGGTGAAGTACTCCAGCCCGCTGGCGGAGGCTTCGATCAGACGCACGCCCGGATCGCCGTGACGCAGTTTACCGCCCACTTCATCCTGGAACTTGTTCCACGCCTGCGGGGAGTTCCAGCCCGGTGCCCAGGCAAACGGAATTTGCGAGCGCGGCGCGGACGGCTGGTTGTTCCCTTCCATAGAAAAGGCGAACATGGTGTCTTTATCCTGCGGCTGACGCGGTTCGTGCACGCTGATATTAGCGCGCATCGCCGTACGGCCGCTGTAACGGTGCGGTTCACGGGCCAGCTTCTGACCGCGAATGCGGAAGGCCGCATCCGGCGCGGCGTCTTTAATACCGGCCAGCTGCGGCAGCGCGGCAATGGCGGCGTCAATCACGTGGTCCAGCTGAGTCCAGTCAACCTGACGGTTGTTAACGGTGCTGTGTAGCGAATGCAGCCAGCGCCAGCTTTCCAGCATCACCGTTTTCGCATCGTAGTAAGCCGGGTCGTAGACCTGGAAGAAGCGCTGGGCGCGGCCTTCGTTGTTGACCACGGTACCGTCGCTTTCCGCAAAGCTTGCCGCGGAGAGCACCAGGTGCGCTTTTTCCATAATCGCGGTGCGCTGATGGTCAACCACCATCACCAGCGGCGCTTTCGCCAGCGCCGCATCAACGCGGGCGGCTGAAGCGTGACGGTGCAGGTCGTTTTCCAGCACGATAACCGCATCGGCTGCGCCGGTTTCCAGTTCGCTCAGCGCCTCTTCAAGCGAGCCGCCGCCGATCATACCGAGGCCAACGCTGTTCACCGCGCGGGCGACCATGGTCAAGCCGACATCAGCGCCGCGGCCTTTCAGGGCTTTCGCCACGTTGGCCGCCGCCTGAATCACTTCCATGCTACCGGCGTTAGTGCCGGAAACAATCAGCGGCTTTTTCGCTCCGGCTAACGCCTGAACGATCACGTCGATTTTGCCTTTCAGCTCGTTGCTCAGACCCTCTACCGCCGGTGCGCTTTCGTCCAGCGCGTGGGCGATAGCAAAGCCGAGGCGCGCCTGATCTTCCACCGGCGCGCGATAGGTCCACGCAGCGATATCATCAAGACGAGTGTCGTCGATGTTGGTGACGAACAGCGGATGCTTCGCGCGCTGGCCGATGTTAAGGATCGCCGCGATCTGCCAGTCGGCGACCTTCTGCGCCGCCGCCATTTCGCGCGCTTTGCCTTTCACCGCCTGACGCACCGCCAGCGCGATACGCGCGCCGGTCTGGGTGATATCTTCACCAAGGATCAGCACCGCATCGTAGGATTCGATTTCGCGCAGAGCCGGGGTGTGAATACCGCCTTCGCGCAGCACTTTCAGCATCATCTGCAGACGTTCTTGTTCGCCCTTCGCGATGCCGGTGTAGAAGTTATCGGCACCCACCAGGTCGCGCAGCGCAAAGTTGCTTTCGATGCTGGCGCGCGGGGAGCCGATACCAATCACCTTCTTCGACTGGCGCAGAATATCCGCGGCGCCCTGCATAGCCTGCTCGGCGTTGAGAGCGATAAAGTCGTCGCCACGGCGCTGTACCGGCTGACGCGGACGGTCTTTCAGGTTTACGTAGCCATAGCCGAAACGACCGCGGTCGCAGAGGAAATAGCGGTTAACGGTGCCGTTATAGCGGTTTTCGATACGACGCAGCTCGCCATAGCGTTCGCCGGGGCTGATGTTGCAGCCGATGGAACACTGCTGGCAGATGCTTGGCGCAAACTGCATATCCCACTTACGGTTATAGCGCTCGGAGTGGGTTTTATCGGTAAATACGCCGGTCGGGCAGACTTCAACCAGGTTGCCGGAGAACTCGCTTTCCAGCGTGCCATCTTCCGGGCGGCCGAAGTAGACGTTGTCATGAGCGCCATAAACGCCCAGATCGGTGCCGTCAGCATAATCTTTGTAGTAGCGAACGCAGCGGTAGCAGGCGATGCAGCGGTTCATTTCGTGGGAGATAAACGGCCCAAGATCCTGGTTGCGGTGGGTACGCTTGGTGAAACGATAGCGACGGAAGCTATGACCGGTCATCACGGTCATATCCTGCAGGTGGCAGTTGCCCCCCTCTTCGCAAACCGGACAATCGTGCGGGTGGTTGGTCATCAACCACTCCACCACGCTTTCGCGGAACTGCTTCGCTTCTGCGTCGTCGATAGAAATAAAAGTGCCGTCGGATGCCGGTGTCATACAGGACATCACCAGGCGGCCACGCGTGTCTTCCGCGTTCTGATATTGCTTAACCGCACACTGGCGGCAAGCACCAACGCTTCCCAGCGCCGGATGCCAGCAAAAGTATGGAATATCAAGGCCCAGAGAGAGACAAGCTTCTAGCAGGTTGTCCGCTCCATTAACCTCGTACTCTTTGCCGTCTACATGAATCGTAGCCATTAGCGTGCTTCCAAAAATAAAAAACCTTTAGATTACCAGCGCGTCTTAAGCAGGTTCGGCTGAATACCGTTAATTGCATGGGTATTGCTGAACTGCTGCTTAATGCCAGCCTCGAATTCTTCGCGGAAATATTTAATCGCGCTCTGTAGCGGCTCAACCGCACCCGGCGCGTGCGCGCAGAAGGTTTTACCCGGTCCGAGGAATCGACACAGCTGCTCAAGCGTCTCGATATCCCCCGGCTGGCCTTCGCCACGCTCGAGAGCGCGCAGAATTTTCACGCTCCACGGCAGGCCGTCGCGGCAAGGCGTACACCAGCCGCAGGACTCGCGGGCGAAAAACTCTTCCAGGTTGCGCACCAGCGATACCATGCCAATCTCGTGGTCGACGGCCATCGCCAGCGCGGTCCCCAGGCGGCTACCCGCTTTACCAATGCTTTCGAACTCCATCGGCAGGTCAAGATGCGCTTCGGTCAGGAAGTCGGTGCCCGCGCCGCCCGGCTGCCAGGCTTTAAACTTCAGGCCATCGCGCATGCCGCCGGCGTAATCTTCAAGGATTTCGCGTGCGGTGGTGCCGAAAGGCAGCTCCCAGACGCCCGGGTTTTTCACGCGGCCGGAGAAGCCCATCAGCTTAGTGCCGGCATCTTTACTGGTAGAAATGTTCTGATACCACTCGACGCCGTTGGCCAGAATCGCCGGGACGTTACACAGGGTTTCGACGTTGTTCACGCAGGTCGGTTTACCCCATACGCCGGAGCTGGCCGGGAACGGCGGCTTGGAACGCGGGTTCGCGCGGCGGCCTTCCAGCGAGTTAATGAGCGCCGTCTCTTCACCGCAGATATAGCGCCCTGCCCCGGTATGCACGAACAGTTCGAAGTCAAAACCGGTGCCGAGAATGTTTTTACCCAGCAGGCCCGCTTCGGTGGCTTCGGCGATTGCGCGACGCAGGTGCTGGGCCGCTTCGATATATTCGCCGCGCAGGAAGATGTAGCCGCGCCAGGCTTTCAGCGCGAATGCGGAGATCAGCATGCCTTCCACCAGCAGGTGCGGCAGCTGCTCCATCAGCAGGCGGTCTTTATAGGTGCCCGGCTCCATTTCATCGGCGTTACACAGCAGGTAACGGATGTTCATGGATTCGTCTTTCGGCATCAGGCTCCACTTCAGACCGGTGGAGAAGCCCGCGCCGCCGCGCCCTTTCAGGCCAGCGTCTTTTACCGCCGTGACGATTTCATCCGGCGCCATCCCGGATAGCGCCTTACGCGCCCCGGCGTAGCCGTTTTTACTCTGGTATTCATCCAGCCATACCGGCTGTTTGTCGTCGCGCAGACGCCAGGTTAACGGGTGGGTTTCGGCAGTACGAATAATGGTTTTCATTTATACCGCTCCAGGAGGTCAGGAATCGCTTCCGGCGTCAGATAACTGTGCGTATCTTCATCAATCATCATCGTCGGCCCCTTGTCGCAGTTGCCAAGGCAGCAGGTCGGCAGCAGAGTGAAGCGGCCATCAAACGTGGTTTGACCCGGTTTGATATCCAGCTTCTTCTCAATAGCCGATTGAATGCCCTGGAAACCGGTGATATGGCACACCACGCTGTCGCAGTAGCGAATCACGTGACGCCCCACCGGCTGGCGGAAAATCTGGCTGTAGAACGTCGCCACGCCTTCTACGTCGCTGGCCGGGATCCCCAGCACATCGGCGATAGCGTAGATTGCGCCGTCCGGCACCCAGCCGCGCTGCTTCTGAACGATTTTCAGCGCTTCAATGGACGCCGCACGCGGGTCTTCATAGTGGTGCTTTTCGTGCTCAATCGCCTCACGCTCTGCCGCACTCAGCTCAAAAGCCTCGGTTTGTGGTTGTTGATTCTCGTGCATAATTAGCGGTCCACATCTGACATAACAAAATCGATACTACCCAGATACACAATCAGGTCGGAGACCAGACTGCCGCGAATGGCGGCCGGGATCTGCTGCAGGTGCGCGAAGCTTGGCGTACGCACACGGGTACGGTAGCTCATGGTGCTGCCGTCGCTGGTCAGGTAGTAACTGTTAATACCCTTCGTCGCTTCAATCATCTGGAAGGATTCCTGCGCCGGCATCACCGGGCCCCAGGAAACCTGCAGGAAGTGCGTAATCAGGGTTTCGATATGCTGCAGCGTGCGCTCTTTCGGCGGCGGCGTGGTCAGCGGATGATCCGCCTTGAACGGGCCTTCCGGCATGTTATCGAGGCACTGCTGAAGAATGCGCAGGCTCTGGCGCAGCTCTTCGACTTTCAGCATCACGCGGGTGTAGCAGTCGGAAACGCCACCGCCGGTTGGGATCTCAAAGTCGAAGTTTTCATAGCCAGAATAGGGACGCCATTTACGTACGTCGAAACCGATACCGGTTGCACGCAGGCCCGCACCGGTGGTACCCCACTCCAGCGCTTCTTTGGCATTGTAGGCGGCGACGCCTTTCGAACGACCAATCAGGATAGTGTTGCGCAGCGCGGCTTTCTCATAGGAATCCAGACGCTTCGGCATCCATTCGAGGAATTCGCGCAGCAGACGATCCCAGCCGCGAGGCAGGTCGTGCGCGACGCCGCCGATGCGGAACCAGGCCGGGTGCATACGGAAACCGGTAATCGCTTCCACCAGGTCGTAGATTTTTTGGCGATCGGTAAAGGCGAAGAACACCGGCGTCATCGCCCCGACGTCCTGAATGAAGGTAGAGATATACAGCAGGTGGCTGTTAATACGGAACAGCTCGGAGAGCATCACGCGAATCACGTTGACGCGATCCGGTACGGTAATCCCCGCCAGTTTTTCCACTGCCAGCACGTACGGCATTTCGTTAACGCAGCCGCCGAGGTATTCAATACGGTCGGTATACGGGATGTAGCTGTGCCAGGACTGGCGTTCCCCCATCTTCTCCGCGCCGCGGTGGTGGTAACCGATATCCGGTACGCAGTCGATAATCTCTTCACCATCAAGCTGCAGAATAATACGGAACGCACCGTGGGCGGACGGGTGGTTCGGGCCGAGGTTAAGGAACATAAAGTCCTCATTTTCGGTTCCGCGCTTCATGCCCCACTCTTCCGGCTTAAAGGTCAACGCCTCCATTTCCAGATCCTGCTTGGCTTTGGTCAGCTCAAACGGATCGAATTCGGTGGCGCGCGCCGGGTAGTCTTTACGCAGCGGGTGGCCTTCCCAGGTCGGCGGCATCATGATGCGCCTGAGGTTCGGGTGGCCGTCGAAGGTCACGCCAAACATCTCCCAGGTTTCACGCTCATACCAGTTGGCGTTAGGGAAAAGTTTGGTAAAGGTCGGCAGATGCAGATCGTTTTCAGACAACGCAACCTTGAGCATGATATCGCGGTTGCGGTCTATTGAAATCAGGTGATAGAAAACGGAAAAATCCGCGGCGGGTAAACCGTCACGGTGCGTGCGCAGTCGTTCGTCCATGCCGTGCAGATCGAACAGCATGACGTAAGGCTTCGGTAATTTCTTCAGGAAATCACCCACCTCGAGCAGCTGTTCACGCTTCACCCAAACTACCGGAACGCCGGTGCGGGTTGGCTGAATGGTAAAGGCGTCCGGCCCAAAACGGTTGCGCAGTTCGCCGATCACCGGGTCATCAAGGTGATCGCGGGTTTGCCAAGCTGGTGCGGCGTCATGCGCGGTTAAATCGGTCATATTGTTCACCATTGCAAAAGGTCCGTGGTGACTGCTGGCGAGACTTCGCGCTGTAGTAGATTGATTTGCGAAGTTTTATTCCCGCCCGCAGGCGCAAATTAAATCTCGTCCGGAGTCCGCAGATTGGTCACTGCAATACGTTCGCCGCGTTTACGCTCGCGTTCCGACTGCATATTGGCGCGATAAACGCCCTGATCGCCAACCACCCAGGACAGCGGACGGCGCTCTTTACCAATGGATTCCTGCAGCAGCATCAGCGCCTGCATATACGCTTCCGGGCGCGGCGGACAGCCCGGGATGTAAACATCAACCGGAATAAACTTGTCCACGCCCTGTACAACAGAATAAATATCGTACATTCCGCCGGAGTTGGCGCATGCGCCCATCGAGATGACCCACTTCGGCTCCAGCATCTGGTCATAAAGACGCTGAATGACCGGAGCCATTTTGGTAAAGCAGGTACCCGCAACCACCATCAGGTCCGCCTGACGCGGGGAAGCACGCAAGACTTCAGCACCAAAACGCGCAACGTCGTGTACCGCAGTGAATGACGTCACCATTTCCACGTAGCAGCAAGAAAGGCCAAAGTTGTAAGGCCAGATTGAGTTCTTACGGCCCCAGTTCACCATGTCATGCAAAGCATGTTCGAGTTTCCCCATATACACGCTTTTGTTGACTTCTTGCTCCAGGGGGTCGGTTACGATCTCCTGTTTTTGCAGGGGGTAACGGTCGTTCTCACCGTTGGGATCGATGCGGGTGAGCGTATAATCCATCTTATTGCCTCGCTTTTACTGCGTATGACGGTTAGTGGGACTGTCTGTTTCCGGATTAACCAGCGTGCGACGGGAGCGCGTAGGCGTCCAATCCAGTGCGCCGATGCGAACGAGATAAACCAGACCAGCCAGTAACACTAAAATGAAAATTGCGGCTTCCACAAAGCCGACCCAGCCGCTTTCGCGGATTGAAGTCGACCATGCGTAGAGATACAGGGCTTCCACGTCGAAGATAACGAAGAACATGGCAACCAGATAAAACTTCGCAGAAAGACGTAAGCGAGCCGAACCAACGGAGTCAATCCCTGATTCAAACGGCGTGTTTTTGCTACGTGCGCGTGCGCGACCGCCAAGATACCAGCCGCCGACAAGCATCAGGCAGCACAGGCCGATAGCGATGATGAGAAATAAAGCGAATGCCCAATGATGAGCGATGACTTCAGTGGATGTTGACATACGCATTGCTTAACCAAAAAAGTGTAGCGCTAATACCCTCTGCTCTTACTGGCAGATGAACGCCACAGCGTTTCACGGGGAGGAATAAAAAAATAGCCGCGCAAAAAAGCGTCCCTGGGTAATGTGGAAGGCCAGTTGCGGTGGCTTTTTACTCCTTTCATTAACCTTTTGTCAACTTTAACAAAAGTTTTCACAACATTAATTTACATCGAATTTTTTTCATTAACATTAAATGCCCTTTCATACGGAATAACCTTGCATACTATTCGGATTTAGTGTTGTTGAATCGTGTCCGTTTCGGACGTAAATCTAAATTGCTCGCCTATTTTGACAGGATTCAGACACGATTCCTCCCCCTAAGGAGGGGTATTTTCTTGATCTACGACACGCTTTTGTTAATTCAGCCAAGAAAACAGCAACAAACCAGACGGTTTTTTAACATTAGCAGGAAGTATTGAAAGTGCAGAAAAAAGTATAGAAGTGAGAGGAAGAGCAGGTCTAATCCCCTGATTTAGATGAAAATAGCCAAACAAAACATTCAATTCATCAATAAAATTTGAAAAAAAAGAACCACAGCGACCATTTTGCTCGTCTGTGGTTCTTTTTTGCACTTACATTTTGTTACCAGTTTTTGTGACGTTTGTTAGCGTTTTTGCTTCAGGAAACAAAGGAACTATCTCCCCCTTCCGGGGTATAAACTCGCGGTGAAGACCACGGCTCATGCTCAGCACTCAACGACTGAAAAATAGCCCGGGTCAGCTCGCTTGCCTTCTGAGGATTACAGCTCAACATATAACGGGTATCCGGGAGCTCGGGTAAGCCATCGCTCCTCCCCGGTACGCGAAACTCAGGACTCATCATCTCTACCGGCTGCGCCGTCACGCCAAGCCCGGCCTTCACGGCGGCTTTCACTCCGGCCATTGAGGATGCGGCATGGGAAAGATGCCAGGTAACCCGCGCGGCGTTGAGTACCGTAATGATATCTTCGCGGAACGGATCCGGAGCATCCAGCAGAATGAGCGGGACAGACTCCCCCTGCGGGAGGACATAATCCGCGGCGCAGTACCATAGCGTTGGCGAAGTGCGTAGCGTCAGCATCTCAAAATCATTCGTCTGACGAGTGGTCAACGCAAGATCGATGGTCCCGTTTGCCAGCATATCGACAATATCGAGATGGTTAAGGACTTTGATTTCCAGCGTGAGCTTGGGATAAAAACTGCCAATCCGATTTAACAGGAACGGTAAAATAGTCTCTGCTGTCTCATCGGAAGCACCAACGGTAAGAGTTCCCTGCAGGCTGCTGTACATGAGCGACATGCAGGCTTCATCATTAAAACGCAGAATTTTCCGCGCATAGCCCAGTAGCTGAATGCCCTGCTCTGTCAGGAGTTTATTGCGCCCGTGGCGAGCAAAAAGTTCTTTTCCAACCAACTGTTCCAGCCGCTGCATTTGCTGGCTTACCGCTGACTGAGTCCGGCACACCGCAACGGCGGCAGCGGCAAATGTATTAAGATCGGCGACGGCAACAAAGGTTCTCAAGAGATCGAGGTCTAAATTTAGTATCGAACGATTTTCATTTATCATATTTGCTTCACTTTCAGGCGGCTAATGCTTACCTGCCTCGTTAATGCTGTGCTCCAGGCTTCCGGCTATTCCATAAGCTTCGCGTTATCCGCCAAAAACAGACGAATGAACGACTGGATGAACGTTATTGCATTAGAAAGCACTCATCCGCAGCAAATGTGCAGAATTTCTGAGTAATAATTTGCTAGTACACCTAATCGCTTTTAATTATGACGATTATGCTTTTAGTGACATCACACAAAATAGCCATTGATGGCCTTCCCGGGCGACCCCACCAGCGGCAAACCTTGCCATAGCTATCAGGAATACAACAAAAACCTGCAATAACAATGTATTAATAAACAAACAGGCTACCTGGTATAGCCATATGTCGGTATTAACGGTGATATTCTAACCGAAATCCACAATATTTATAAGCGTTATTCAGTATTATCTCAGGCGATTGATAATACTGTGTAGGGTATAAATTAAATTAACAAACCTAAGAATATTCCGTAGCTAAAATAAAAAGTCATGAATTTATTAAATACTTTCATTAAGAATATCTAGCGAAGTTGTTACAAGCTCCTCGGTATTGTGAATTAAAAGTTCATTGTGCAGATGACTGGTTTACGCACAAAAAATAATCGAGTCATCTTTATCGATCAATAAACCATATAAACGTTTACAAAAATGACACAAGACACAACATAAGACCATAAATAAAACCATAAAAGGCATAATATATAAACAAAAAGCCTTGCTACCAGATAAATTGATTAAACCAAAAAAAGATGGATAGCAAAATCTTCTCCTGCTAACCCTTCAAAACAGCGGGGATGCGGAGTACATTATTCCGTGCTGACTTCCACGGCAGGGAGTGGCGATAACAGCTAAAAGGTCAAGGTTCATGTCCCCCATCGAAAAATCCAGCAAGTTAGACAACGTTTGTTATGACATCCGCGGCCCGGTTCTGAAAGAGGCGAAACGCCTTGAAGAAGAAGGCAACAAAGTCCTGAAGCTGAACATCGGCAACCCAGCGCCGTTTGGCTTTGACGCGCCCGACGAAATCCTCGTTGATGTCATCCGCAATCTTCCTACCGCCCAGGGCTACTGCGATTCCAAAGGACTGTATTCCGCTCGTAAGGCCATCATGCAGCACTACCAGGCCCGCGGTATGCGTGATGTGACGGTAGAGGATATTTATATCGGGAACGGCGTTTCTGAGCTTATCGTCCAGGCCATGCAGGCGCTGCTGAACAGCGGCGATGAGATGCTGGTTCCGGCGCCAGATTACCCGCTCTGGACTGCCGCAGTAGCGCTTTCCAGCGGCAAAGCAGTGCATTATCTCTGCGATGAGTCGTCCGACTGGTTCCCGGACCTCGACGATATTCGCGCCAAGATTACCCCGCGTACCCGCGGTATCGTGATTATTAATCCGAATAACCCAACCGGCGCGGTGTACTCAAAAGAGCTGCTGATGGAGATCGTTGAGATCGCCCGTCAGAATAACCTGATCATTTTCGCCGATGAGATCTACGACAAGATCCTCTACGATGAGGCGCAGCACCACTCGATTGCCCCGCTGGCCCCGGATCTGCTGACTATTACCTTTAACGGTTTGTCGAAAACCTATCGTGTTGCCGGTTTCCGCCAGGGCTGGATGGTTCTTAACGGACCGAAGAAACACGCAAAAGGCTATATCGAGGGTCTGGAGATGCTGGCCTCAATGCGCCTGTGCGCTAACGTCCCGGCCCAGCATGCGATCCAGACGGCTCTCGGCGGCTATCAGAGCATCAGTGAATTTATTGTTCCCGGCGGGCGCTTATATGAACAGCGTAACCGCGCCTGGGAGCTGATTAACGAAATTCCTGGCGTGTCGTGCACTAAGCCGCAAGGCGCGCTGTATATGTTCCCGAAAATCGACGCTAAACGCTTTAATATTCACGATGACCAGAAGATGGTGCTCGATTTTCTGCTGCAGGAAAAAGTGCTGCTGGTTCAGGGGACCGCCTTTAACTGGCCATGGCCGGACCACGTGCGTATCGTGACCCTGCCGCGCGAAGACGATCTTGAAATGGCGATTACTCGTTTCGGGCGCTTCCTTTCCGGCTATCACCAGCTCTGATGTGACCTGCCCTGCCGCCGGGATTTGCATCCGGCGGCAATCCCTGCGCACAATGGCACCCGACGTTGTAACTGATTAAGGGTTCCTATGAGTCAGAGTCATTTTTTTGCCCATCTCTCCCGCCTGAAGCTGATCGGCCGCTGGCCGCTGATGCGCAACGTGCGCACCGAAAACGTCTCCGAACACAGTTTGCAGGTCGCGATGGTTGCCCATGCGCTGGCGGCGATTAAAAACCGTAAATTCGGCGGTCAGGTTAACGCCGAGCGAATCGCGCTGCTGGCGATGTATCACGATGCTTCGGAAGTGCTGACCGGCGACCTGCCGACGCCGGTGAAATATTTCAATTCGCAGATAGCGCAAGAGTACAAAGCCATCGAAAAAATCGCCCAGCAGAAACTGATCGAGATGGTTCCTGACGAGCTCCGCGATATTTTCGAACCGCTAATCGATGAGCATCGCTATAGCGAAGAGGAAAAATCCCTCGTCAAGCAGGCAGATGCGCTCTGCGCTTACCTGAAGTGTCTGGAAGAGCTATCTGCGGGGAATAATGAATTTCTGCTGGCCAAAGGCCGCCTTGAGAAAACGCTGGAATCGCGCCGCAGCGCAGAGATGGACTATTTTATGCGGGTATTTGTGCCGAGCTTCCATCTCTCCCTCGATGAAATCAGCCAGGATTCGCCTCTCTGAACCACTCCCCGGCCAGCGTCATTCTGACCGGGGAAATTAACGACCTATTCAGAACGGAAACAGCACCGGGATCAGCAGTACGCATACCACCATAACCATAATGGTAAACGGCACGCCGATTTTAACAAAATCACTGAACGAATATTTACCCGGCCCCAGCACCAGTGTGTTTACCGGCGAAGAGACAGGCGTCATAAACGCCGCCGAGGCCGCCATGGCCACCACCATCGCAAAGGGATAAGGTGATACGCCCATCGACTTCGCGGCAGCCAGCGCAATAGGCGCCATCAGCACCGCGGTAGCGGTGTTGGAAATAAACAGACCGATAGCCGCGCACATCACAAACAGGCAGCCAAGCATCAGATAAGGCCCTTTACTTCCCGCGACGTCCATTAGCCCTTTCACCACCAAATCCACCCCGCCGGTTTTCTGCAACGCCAGGGCAAACGGCATCATGCCGACAATCAAAATAATGCTCGGCCAGTGAATAGCTTTATAGGCGCTTTCGGCGTTAATACAGCGAAATTTGCCCATCAGCAGGCAGGCAATGATGGCCGCTATAGGGTTAGGTATTTCGTCAGTCAGCATGAGCGCCACCATCAGCACCAGGCAGAAAATGGCGTGCGGCGCCTGGCTGTGCGCCGGCGAGGCGTCATTGACCTCAATGGGCATATTCAGCACCACAAAGTCTCGGCCCCGCTTGGCCAGCAGGGCTATCTGCCGCCAGTTACCCACCACCAGCATGATATCGCCCAGCTGCAGAGCTTCATCGGTAACCGCGCCATCCAGCGCTTTACCATCGCGTTTCAGGCCGACGATGTTCAAATCAAAACGGGTACGAAAGGCGATTTCGCGGACCGTCTTGCCAATCAGTTCGGAATCCGGAATCAGGGAGACTTCAGCCATCCCCACATCAAGGGCCTGATCGGAAAAATATTCACCGCGTAATATCATCGGCTCCAGCATTTGCTCGCCGCAGAACTGGCGTAAATCGACCTCCGAGGCCGACATATCGATCAGCAGAACGTCGCGGGCGCGGAATTCAGAGACCCCGTTGACGTTAACGATAACCCGCCGAAATCGCCGCCAGCGTTCAACGCCGATAACGTTCGCCCCGTAGCGTTCGCGTAGCTTCAGGTCATCCAGACGCTGGCCTATCATTGGCGAACCGGGACGGATGGCCAGGCGACGCGCTCTACCCGTCAGGTGATAATCTTTGATTAAATCGCGGAAGGTGCTTCTTTTACGCCCATCGCGTACCTGCTCGCCTTCCTCTCCCTTAAGCATAAAGCGCATCACCAGCATATAAAAAACGCCCAGTACCAGTACCACAAGGCCAATCGGCGTGACGCTAAAAAAGCCGAATCCCTGTAACCCTTCGCGCACAAGTTCACTGTTGACGACCAGGTTAGGCGGCGTGGCTACCAGGGTCATCATCCCGCTGATAAGCCCGGCAAAGCTGAGCGGCATCATCAGCCGCGAAGGCGACGTGTTCATGCGCATTGACACGCTGAGCACTACCGGAATAAAAATGGCCACCACGCCCGTCGAGCTCATAAAAGCGCCCAATCCGGCCACGGTCAGCATTAAAAAGACCAGCATTTTGGTTTCGCTGTTGCCGGCAACCTTCACCAGCCAGGAGCCCATTTTGGTGGCGACGCCGGTACGCACCAGCCCATCGCCAATGATGAAAAGAGCGGCGATCAGGATAACGTTAGGATCGCTAAAACCCGAGAAGGCCTCGCTGAGAGTTAAGGTATCGCTGAGGACAAAAGCGACGATCACCAGCAATGCGATAGCGTCCATGCGCACTTTTCCGGTGGCAAAGAGTACGACCGCTACGGCAAGAAGGGTTAAAACCCAAATCAATTCACCGTTCACAACTTATCCTTGTCAGAAGATGGAGTTGGAAGTTTGGCATAAAAAGACCCCGCCAGCGCGGGGCTAAATCATGAGTTTAGTTGTTAAGGCTGACATTCACATTGCCATCGGGCAGACGCTCAACCAGCAGACTCTCCAGCGTTGTTAACACCAGGTCGGCTTCATTGAGACGCGGCGCATCTGCGGGCACATTTACCGCGATCGTGCGACATCCGGCATTCAGCCCGGAGAGCAGACCGGCAGGGGCATCCTCCACGACGGCACACTCTTTTGGCGCCAGCCCCAGCAGTTCAGCTCCCAGCAGATAGGCGTCCGGCGCAGGTTTCCCGTGCTTGACGCGCTCGGCGGTAACAAAAACGTCAACATCAGGCAGACCAGCAGCACGATGACGAGCATGAGCAACGGGAATCGACCCCGAAGTCACAATCGCCCACGGTATACCGGCTTCATCGAGAGTATTAAGCAATGCCACGGCTCCGGGCAGCGCCGTTACGCCATTCGTATCAGCCGCTTCTACCGCTTCCAGCCAGACGAACTCGGCCTGAATTTCGTCTTCGCTGCGGCCGGGAAGAAAATGACGCAACGAGGTTATCGCCTGTTTGCCATGAATGAAGTTCAGCACTTCATCGTGCGGGATACTGAATCGATCCGCCCATTTGCACCACGAACGTTCCACTACCGGCAACGAATCGACTAATGTCCCGTCAAGATCAAACAGGAAACCTTTACACTGCACGGGAACCTCCATCAGGCGTTGATAATTTGATTAATTTCGTTACTGCTTAAGTGATACTGGCGCGGGCAGGAGTGCCAGGTCCCAAGCATACGCTGATATTTTTCCCACATCGGCGTCTGGGAGTTAAAGCCGTGAGTTCCGGCGTCAAAGTGGCTATAGCGCCCCTCAACGTTAACCATAAAGCGGACATAGCCGAGATAACGGGCTTCCGTCGCCACGTCAAAACCAAGGAAAGTCACCCGACGCTCGTCGATTCCGCTGGCGTCCTTGAGGTTCGTCCAGGAAACGTGCAGCGCGTGGTACATCTCCATGATATCAATGACGGTGCGGCACGTTTCCTCGGAGAGCTGGCCAAACTCGCGGTCCAGTTCACGCATCTGCAGGCCATAGCCTCGCTCGATGATGGTCTGCAGGCGGCGGTAGCGTTCGGCGTTGTCCGGATCGAGCATCGTCATCATCTTGTACTGATTCGATAAAATCAGACGCTGCGCATTGGTCATTTCCATTTTTGACTCCTGTTGCACTTTTTACGGCGTGAAAAAAGAAGGCGCATCAATTATGCGCCTTCTTTTATATGCGTTTTCCCGGGGCAATTACAAATCATCCAGGAAAGTTTTATCCAGTTGTTTGAAAGCGCGCTTAAGCGTGTCAGCTAAAGCCTGGTAATCAGGCTTACCGTTAACCGGCGTTAGCGCCTGGCCAGCCTCCTGCAGTTTACCGCGTACTTCATAAAACCAGTTAAGCACTGAGGGCGGCAGAGGCGTTACCGAACGCTTACCCAACCACCACAACCCCTGCATTGGCAGGCTCAGCGCGAACAGCGCGGTTGCAACCGCTGGACCCAGCTGACCACCGAGGGCAATTTGCCAGCACAGCGTAAAAATAGCCACCGGCGGCATAATACGAATCGCATAGCGAGTAGCGCGAATAATACGGTTTTCGATAAACACCGGGGCAAGACGCTTATCCAGAGGCCAGGTCTTGGCATAGTGCTGCCCGTGGCGAAACAAGCCAAAAAAACTCACAGGGCGATTCTCAGGACCAGACATGGCTTACCTCAACTTTACATATAAAACTTAAAAAAATTGTGCAAAACACCAACTATGCATGACAACGTTCAAAAGATTTTGGCAATGAACGCCTCAATCAGGTATTCTGTGCGCACCTGAGGGGCGGTTAGACCCTTTTACCAGGTTAGTCAAATTATCGCATATTCTGCCACTGGCTGAAAATTATGCAAAATGACATAAAATCAAATGTACTTCTCCCATCGTGCCGAAAACAGTGCAAGGCATGATGTTAATCATAAATGTCGATGTCATCCTGCGCTACGCTTTGTGACACACTGACGTTTTTTTAGCCACGTATCATAAAAGGTACTTCCATGTCGAGTAAGTTAGTACTGGTTCTGAACTGCGGTAGCTCCTCTCTGAAATTCGCTATCATTGACGCCGTCAACGGTGATGAATACCTGTCCGGTTTAGCAGAATGTTTCCATCTTCCTGAAGCCCGTATCAAATGGAAAATGGACGGCAGCAAACAAGAGGCCGATTTAGGCGCTGGCGCTGCTCACAGTGAAGCGCTGAACTTTATCGTTAACACTATTCTGGCACAAAAACCAGAACTGTCTGCACAGCTGACCGCAATCGGCCATCGCATCGTTCACGGTGGTGAGAAATACACCAGTTCCGTGGTTATCGATGACTCCGTTATCCAGGGAATTAAAGACTCCGCCTCTTTCGCTCCGCTGCATAACCCTGCGCACCTGATCGGTATCGCTGAAGCGCTGAAATCTTTCCCTCATCTGAAAGACAAAAACGTTGCCGTATTCGACACCGCTTTCCATCAGACCATGCCGGAAGAATCTTACCTCTATGCCCTTCCGTACAGCCTGTACAAAGAACACGGCGTACGTCGCTACGGCGCACACGGCACCAGCCACTTCTATGTGACTCAGGAAGCGGCGAAACTTCTGAACAAACCGGTTGAAGAGCTGAACATCATCACCTGCCATCTGGGCAACGGTGGTTCCGTTTCCGCTATCCGCAACGGTAAATGCGTTGACACCTCCATGGGTCTGACCCCGCTGGAAGGCCTGGTTATGGGTACCCGCTCCGGCGATATCGACCCGGCAATCATTTTCCATCTGCACGATGCCCTGGGCATGAGCGTAGATGCAATCAATAAGATGCTGACCAAAGAGTCCGGTCTGCTCGGCCTGACCGAAGTGACCAGCGACTGCCGCTACGTTGAAGACAACTACCAGGAAAAAGCGGATGCGAAACGTGCAATGGACGTTTACTGCCATCGCCTGGCAAAATACATCGGCTCCTACACCGCGCTGATGGACGGTCGTCTGGACGCAGTGGTGTTCACCGGCGGTATCGGTGAGAACGCAGCGATGGTACGCGAACTGTCTCTGGGTAAACTGGGCGTACTGGGCTTCGAAGTTGATCACGAACGTAACCTGGCAGCCCGTTTCGGCAAGTCTGGCTTCATCAACAAAGAAGGCACTCGCCCGGCTGTCGTCATTCCGACCAACGAAGAGCTGGTCATCGCGCAAGACGCCCACCGTCTGACCGCCTGATTCCACACCGCCAGCGATAACCCTAAATAATTCGAATTGCAGGAAGGCGGCAACGCAGAGAATCCCCAGGAGCGTACGAGTAGTACGTAACTGGGGTGAGCGACAAATCTGTCTGAAACAGATTTGAACGCCGTGTATGGCGGCCCGTTAGGGCGAGGCTCATGGATGAGCCAAGTAACAAAGCTAACGCACATGCAACTTGAAGTATGACGGGGAGCTGGTGGTGCAGTTTTGTCTCCCGCCTGATACAGGCGGTAACGAAAGAGGATATATCGTGTCCCGTACAATTATGCTTATCCCTACCGGAACCAGCGTCGGCCTGACCAGCGTCAGCCTCGGTGTTGTCCGTGCTATGGAACGCAAAGGCGTTCGCCTGAGCGTGTTTAAACCCATCGCTCAACCGCGCGCCGGTGGCGATGCGCCAGACCAGACCACTACCATCATTCGCGCGAACTCCGGTCTGCCAGCCGCAGAACCGTTGAAGATGAGCCACGTTGAGTCGCTGCTCTCCAGCAACCAGAAAGACGTGCTGATGGAAGAGATCATCGCCAACTACCACGCCAACGCTCAGGATGCCGAAGTGGTACTGGTTGAAGGTCTGGTCCCGACTCGTAAGCATCAGTTTGCCCAGTCTCTGAACTACGAAATCGCCAAAACGCTGAACGCTGAAATCGTCTTCGTCATGTCCCAGGGTACCGATACCCCGGAACAGCTGAACGAGCGCGTCGAACTGACTCGCAGCAGCTTCGGCGGCGCGAAAAATACCAATATCACCGGCGTTATTGTCAACAAGCTGAACGCGCCGGTTGACGAACAGGGCCGCACTCGTCCTGACCTGTCTGAAATCTTTGACGACTCTTCTAAAGCGAAAGTTGTGAAGATCGATCCGGCTCAGCTGCAGAAAGGAAGTTCGTTACCGGTTCTGGGCGCAGTGCCGTGGAGCTTCGATCTGATCGCTACCCGTGCGATTGATATGGCGCATCACCTGAACGCCACCATCATCAACGAAGGTGATATCAATACCCGCCGCGTGAAGTCCGTGACCTTCTGCGCCCGTAGCATCCCGCACATGCTGGAGCACTTCCGCGCGGGCTCTCTGCTGGTGACTTCCGCAGACCGTCCTGACGTGCTGGTCGCCGCCTGCCTGGCTGCGATGAACGGCGTGGAAATCGGCGCCATTCTGCTGACCGGCGGCTATGAAATGGACGAGCGCATCAGCAAACTGTGTGAACGTGCTTTCGCTACCGGCCTGCCGGTATTTATGGTCAACACCAACACCTGGCAGACCTCCCTGAGCCTGCAGAGCTTCAACCTGGAAGTTCCGGTTGACGATCACGAGCGCATCGAGAAAGTTCAGGAATACGTGGCTAACTATATTAACGCCGACTGGATCGAATCTCTGACCGCAACTTCTGAGCGCAGCCGTCGTCTCTCCCCGCCAGCCTTCCGCTATCAGCTCACCGAGCTGGCGCGTAAAGCAGGCAAGCGCGTGGTTCTGCCGGAAGGCAACGAACCGCGTACCGTAAAAGCGGCGGCTATCTGCGCCGAGCGCGGGATCGCAACCTGTGTTCTGCTGGGGAACCCGGATGAAATCACCCGCGTTGCCGCCTCTCAGGGCGTCGAACTGGGTGCCGGTATCGAAATCGTCGATCCAGAAGTGGTTCGTGAAAGCTACGTGGCTCGCCTGGTCGAACTGCGTAAGAGCAAGGGGATGACCGAAGCGGTTGCCCGCGAGCAGCTGGAAGATAACGTGGTTCTCGGCACGCTGATGCTGGAACAGGACGAAGTCGACGGTCTGGTCTCCGGCGCGGTTCACACCACCGCCAACACCATCCGTCCGCCGCTGCAGCTGATCAAAACTGCCCCGGGCAGCTCTCTGGTCTCTTCCGTGTTCTTCATGCTGCTGCCGGAACAGGTTTACGTTTACGGCGACTGCGCGATCAACCCGGATCCGACCGCTGAACAGCTGGCTGAAATCGCTATCCAGTCTGCGGACTCGGCGATTGCCTTCGGCATCGAGCCGCGCGTTGCGATGCTCTCATACTCCACCGGTACTTCTGGCGCAGGCAGCGATGTAGAGAAAGTACGTGAAGCAACTCGTCTGGCGCAGGAAAAACGTCCTGACCTGATGATCGATGGCCCGCTGCAGTACGATGCTGCGGTAATGGCCGACGTAGCGAAGTCCAAAGCGCCGAACTCTCCGGTTGCCGGCCGCGCTACCGTGTTCATCTTCCCGGATCTGAACACCGGTAACACCACTTACAAAG
>OEPS010000018.1_pt1 | contig 68529 bp, 63 predicted proteins | sample 1539411 | NCBI WGS metagenome assembly OEPS01 (sample SAMN02671747, study PRJEB22543) | soil metagenome | biome: bacteria | place: China:Hunan Province, Lengshuijiang City | collected 2012-10-15 | depth 0.08m m
TTTTTCTTCAGACATGCTCAAACTCTCTTAAATCACGCCACCAGCAAGGAGACGAAGGCTAAAAAGGCAAAACCAAACCCGGCCCAGGTGACGCGGGAGGTGGCGCAAAAGCGCAGACGCGCCATGCTGTTTTCGAACAGCGCGATAATCAGTACCCCCGCCACCAGCTTGACGACGGCAACCACCAGCGCCAGCAGCAGACCAACAGCGCTAAAGCTGGTCATCTGTCCCCACGGGATAAATATGCCGACGAACATTTGCAGGACCACCAGCTGCTTGAGGCTGATGCCCCACTTCAGAATGCCGAAGCCGCTACCGCTGTATTCCGAGAGCGGGCCTTCCTGCAGCTCCTGCTCCGCTTCCGCCAGGTCGAACGGCAGCTTGCCCATTTCGATAAAGGTGGCGAAGGCGCAGGCGCACAGCGCCAGAATCAGCGGAAGTGTGCGGGCGACAGGCCAGTGATAAATGGTGTCGGTGATACTGCTGATATGAGTGGATCCGGCGACCTGCGCCGCGACCCACAGGCCAAGCAGCAGGATCGGCTCCACCAGCACGCCGAGCATCGCTTCGCGGCTTGCCCCGATAGCGGTAAACGGGCTGCCGGTATCGAGGCCGGAGATAGCGAAGAAGAAACGGGCGATAGCGAACAGGTAGATCAGGGTAATCAGGTCGCCCAGCCCCGCCATCGGCGAATCAACGGTCACCACCGGCAGCGCGGTAGCGATGGTCAGCATCACGCCGACCATCACGTACGGCGTCAGGCGGAAGACCCAGCCGGAGGCATCCGGGCCAACGCTCTGGCGCCCCAGCAGTTTCAGGATATCCCGGTACTCCTGCAGTACGCCCGGGCCGCGGCGATTATGCAGACGCGCGCGGGCGACGCGGGTCACCCCGGACAACAGCGGCGCGGCGGCGAACAGCACCAGCGCCTGCAACAATGCAATTAATACGCTCATTCTCAGGCTCCTCGCGAAATCACAATCACCACCAGTACCGCCAGCTCCACCAGCGCCACGCCGCGAAACAGCGCGGGCGCGGAAGCGTTCTGCCAGCCGGGCATCAGGCGCACCGGGTTCAGCCAGTGGCGCAGCTTCAGCATCGGCGCAAAGGCCTCTTTCACCGGCATGGCGAAACCGTGGGCGGTCACCACCATGGATTTTTCATGGTCGTAGCCGCAGACCCACGCCGCGCCGCGCGAACGCGCCGGCAGGCGGTCGCCCTTGAAGAAGATCATCAGCAGCAGCGGCAGCAGCGGGCAGGCAATCAGCAGAATGGCGATCAGCGGCTGGGAGACCACGCTGGAGACCTCCGCCTGCACCGGAAACGCCCCGCTCACCAGCGGCAGCAGCCACGGCGCGGCAACCCCGCCAATCACGCAGCAGACGGCGGCCAGCGCCACGCTAAAGGTCATCAGCCCCGGCGCGCAGGTGGCGTTTTCCGCCTCTATGCTGCGCGGCGCGCCAAGGAAAGTGACGCCGTAGACTTTCGCCATACACATCACCGCCAGCGCCCCGGTAATCGCCAGGCCCACCGCCAGCAGCGGCCCGAGCAGGCGACCAATAAACACCTCGCCGGTACTCAGCTTGAAGAAGGACTGATAGATAACCCATTCACCGGCAAAGCCGTTCAGCGGCGGCAATGCGGCCATCGCCATCAGTCCCACCAGCATAGAGAGCGAAATCAGCGGCATTTTTTTGCCAATCCCACCAAGCTTTTCAATATCGCGATGGCCGGTGCGGAACCACACTGCCCCCGCGCCAAGGAACAGCGTGGTTTTGAACAGGCTATGGTTGATCAGGTGATACATGCCGCCGATAAAGCCCAGCACCATCAGGGTTGGGTTATGGGTCGCCACGCCGGTGACGAATGCCCCGAGGCCGAGCAGGATAATGCCGATGTTTTCCAGGGTGTGGTACGCCAGCAGGCGCTGAATATTGTGCTCCATCAGGGCGTACAGCCCGCCGATAAAGGCGGTAATCATTCCCAGCACCAGCAGCATCACGCCCCACCACAGCGGCGGCACGCTACCGGCCAGCGAGACGGTCAGGATGCCGTACAGGCCGACCTTCATCACCACCGTTGAGAACAGCGCGGCGGCCGGGGCGCTGGCGCCAGCGTGGGCCTGCGGCGCCCAGCCGTGCAGCGGGATCACCCCGGCCAGCAGCGCGAAGCCGATCAGGCCCGGCAGCCACAGCAGCGCGTTTTGCGGCGCCGCCACCGCCAGCTGAGTAATCTGCCCCAGCTCAAGGGTGCCGTAGGTCGACCAGACCAGCCAGCAGCTCCACGCCATCAGCAGCGTACCGAGGCGTCCCAGCGCAAACCACAGCTTGCCGGACTGCGCGCAGCCGGTAAGAAACGCAGCGCAAAGGGCCATGATTTCCGCCATCACCACCAGCGCGCCGAAGTTCGTCACCACCACGGCGCAGACGGCGGCGGCCAGCAGGAGATTTACCAGCAGACCGTTGGCTTTAACCTGCGGATGACGATGCCAAGCGATATTGAACAGCGAAATCGGCAGCGCCGACAGGCCGATGGCCAGCAGCCACAGCGCGTTCACGCCGCCAACCCGCATTGTGAGATGCAGCATCTGCAGCATGCCGCCGTTCAGACGTTCCGGCATCAGCAGCGTCGTGGCGCCCGCCAGCACCAGCATCGCGCTGGCGACCGCGCCGCCAATTCCGGCAATCGCCCCGCTCAGCGGTTTGCGCAGGGCGAACAAAAACGCCAGCACCGCGCTGGCGGCGTACCAGGCCACCGCCTGATTCACTAATGCAACCACGCTCATTTCACGCCTCCTTGTTGCGCCTGAAACAGCGACAAATCGCCGAGGTCGGTAGTAAAGGTCAGTTCACGTTTACGCTTGCTGGCCTGAGCGATATCGCGGATATCCACCAGCAGCAGCGCTTTGGTCGGACAGGTACGCACGCAGGCCGGGCCCTGCTCGTCGAAGTAGCACAGGTCGCATTTGACGGCGATGGCGCGCACGCCCGGCACCCAGTCGAGCAGCGAGCTGACGCGCGCCGGAGCCGGCGGCGCGGCGGGCGCCAGCGGCGTATTGGCGTTAGCCGGAATATCCAGCGGACGGCTGCCGGAAAACTCAATGGCGCCGAACGGACAGGCGATGCCGCATAGCTTGCAGCTTACGCACAGGCTCTCATTGAGCTGCACCGCGCCATCGACGCGATTAATGGCGTTAACCGGGCAAACGGCGGCGCAGGGGGCGTCTTCACAGTGGTGGCACATCTGCGGCGCGGATTCTTTTTCATTACGCATCAGCCGCAGCCGGGGCATGGCCTGCAGCCCCTGCTGGCGGTGAGTCTCAGCGCAGGCGGCCTCGCAGGTGCGACAGCCAATACAGACGGTGGAGTCAGCTATTACAAAACGGTTCACCGGGTCATCCTCAGGTGAAAGTCATTTTTGACGAAAACAGGTTGCGCAGGTGTCAGCTTCGACACTTGTCGACACCTGACGATTAACGGGCCAGCGTCAGGTGGCTTAAATCCACCTGCTGGTCTTTTTCCATCGCCTCATAGAGACGGTCGTAAACGCTGGCGATAGTCGCCAGGTAGTGCTCGAGCACCTGCTCGCGGGAGCGATTGCTGATCCGGCCATCAATGATGCCGTCTGAGCCCAGCGTAGCCTGCGCTATCAGGCGTTTATCATCACCGTCTTTGGTTTCCACGTAATACTCGATGGTATGGCTGTTAAAGCCTTCCGCCAGCGCCACGTAAACCTGAAAGTGGCCAAACAGTACGAAGCACAGCTCTTTATCCGGCGCGCAGCTCATGGCGTGATGCAGACGCGCCTTCGACAGGGTTATTCCCTGTACCAGAGAATTGCAGTAGGTGTGCCACTGCTCCTGATGCTGGCGGTGACGATCGGCGATGTAGTCCGCCTTTTCACTTAATTCCCAAATAGTCATCCCGGATCCCCCGTTGTATGAGATGCACCGGTTAAGCACTTTTCATGCCAAAAATTAATTTATTGATTTTTAAGTAAATTATTAAATTCGCGATGCAAGAAAGACATGTCGATGACGATGTCTGAAGCGTGTCATCGACATTCTGGCGTCATTGCCCAGGAACCTGGCATCGTTATTGCATTAATGGGCCATTGCGATACGGAGGCACCATGCACGAAATCACCCTTAGCCAGCGGGCGCTGGAAATTATTGAACAGCAGGCTCAGCAGGCCGGCGCGCGTCGGGTCACCGGCGTGTGGCTAAAGGTCGGGGCGTTTTCCTGCGTGGAAGCCAGCGCGCTGACCTTCTGCTTTGAGCTGGTGTGTCGCGGCACCCTGGCGGAAGGCTGCGCGTTGCATATTGCCGAGCAACAGGCCGAATGCTGGTGTGAACGCTGTCAGCAGTATGTGCATCTTGTCTCTCAGCACGTCCGCCGCTGCCCGCACTGTGATAACGACCAGTTGCAGATCGTGGCGGATGATGGCTTACAGATTCAGCGTTTAGAATTGGAGTAAAAGATTATGTGTACAACCTGCGGCTGCGGTGAAGGCAACCTCTATATAGAAGGCGACGAGCATAACCCGCACTCGGCGTTTCGCAGCGCCCCCTTCGCGCCCGCCCCGCGCCAGACGATGAACATTACCGGCGTCAAAACCGATAACTTCTCCCCCACCCGCTCGGAAACTGGCGACCTGCACTACGGTCACGGTGAGGCGGGTACCCACGCGCCGGGCCAGAGCCAGCGACGAATGCTGGAAGTGGAAATCGACGTGCTGGATAAAAACAACCGCCTGGCCGCCCGCAACCGCGCGCGCTTCGCCGCTAAAAACCAGCTGGTGCTGAATCTGGTCTCCAGCCCAGGATCCGGCAAAACCACCTTATTGACGGAAACCCTGCTGCGGCTGAAAGAGAAAACCGCCTGCGCGGTCATTGAAGGCGATCAGCAAACGGTGAACGACGCCGCGCGCATCCGCGCCACCGGTACCCCGGCGATTCAGGTTAATACCGGGAAAGGCTGCCATCTCGACGCGCAGATGATCGCCGACGCCGCTCCGCGCCTGCCGCTGGCGGACCACGGGATCCTGTTTATCGAAAATGTCGGCAACCTGGTGTGCCCGGCGAGCTTTGACCTCGGCGAACGCCATAAAGTGGCGGTGCTGTCGGTAACCGAGGGGGAAGATAAACCGCTGAAGTATCCGCATATGTTTGCCGCCGCCAGCCTGATGCTGCTTAACAAGGTCGACCTGCTGCCGTATCTCAACTTTGATGTAGAGAAGTGTCTGGCCTGCGCGCGGGAGGTGAACCCGGATATCGAGATTATTTTGCTCTCCGCTACCAGCGGCGAAGGCATGGACCAGTGGCTTGACTGGCTGGAGACACAACGATGTGCATAGGCATTCCGGGGCAAATCTGCGCCATTGACGGCAATCTGGCGAAGGTCGAAGTGTGCGGCATTCAGCGCGAAGTCGACCTGACGCTGGTGGGCGCGGTCGACGAGCGCGGCCAGCCGCGCATCGGCCAGTGGGTGCTGGTGCACGTCGGTTTCGCCATGAGCGTGATTAACGAAGCGGAAGCGCGCGACACCCTTGAAGCGCTGCAAAATATGTTTGAAGTCGAGCCGGACGTCGGCGCGCTGCTGTACGGCGAGGAGCGATAGATGCGTTTTGTTGATGAATACCGCGCTCCGGAGCAGGTGATGCAGCTGGTGGAACATCTCCGGCAGCGCGCCCACCTGCTGCCGCATACCGCCCAGCGTCCGCTGCGCATTATGGAAGTGTGCGGCGGCCATACTCACGCCATTTTTAAATTTGGCCTCGACCAGCTGCTGCCGGAAAATATCGAGTTTATTCACGGCCCCGGCTGCCCGGTGTGCGTCCTGCCAATGGGGCGTATCGACGCCTGTATCGATATCGCCAGCCGTCCGGGCGTGATTTTCTGCACTTTTGGCGACGCCATGCGCGTGCCGGGAAAAAACGGTTCGCTGCTGCAGGCAAAATCGCGCGGCGCCGACGTCCGCATCGTTTATTCGCCGATGGACGCCCTGAAGCTGGCGCAGCAGCACCCCGAGCGTGAAGTGGTGTTCTTCGGCCTCGGCTTTGAAACCACCATGCCCGCCACCGCCCTGACCCTGCGTCAGGCCCGCGAGCGCGGCGTCGAGAACTTTTACTTTTTCTGCCAGCACATCACCCTGCTGCCGACCCTGCGCAGCCTGCTCGACCAGCCGGATAACGGCATCGATGCTTTTCTCGCCCCCGGTCACGTCAGCATGGTTATCGGTACCGACTCCTACGGATTTATCGCCAGCGACTACCAGCGCCCTTTAGTGGTGGCGGGATTCGAACCGCTTGATCTACTGCAAGGCGCGGTGATGCTGGTTGAGCAGACAATAGCGCGCCGTAGCAGCGTGGAGAACCAGTATCGTCGGGTGGTGCCCGATGAAGGCAACCCGCTGGCGCAGTCGGCCATCGCCGACGTTTTCTGCCTTAGCGGTGATAGCGAGTGGCGCGGTCTGGGAGTAATTAACGACTCCGGCGTGCATCTGACGCCCGCCTATCAGCGTTTCGACGCTGAAGCGCATTTTCGCCCGGCACCGCAGCGCGTTTGCGACGACCCACGCGCCCGCTGCGGCGAAGTGCTGACCGGCCGCTGTAAACCGCACCAGTGCCCGCTGTTCGGCAACACCTGCAACCCGCAAAGCGCGTTCGGCGCGCTGATGGTCTCATCGGAAGGCGCCTGCGCCGCCTGGTATCAATATCGCAGTCAGGAAATCGAAGCATGAAAAGCGTTCAGTTAGCTCACGGTAGCGGCGGTCAGGCGATGCAGCAGCTGATCGGCGATCTGTTTATGCAGGCTTTCGCCAATCCCTGGCTGGCGGAACAGGAGGATCAGGCACGTCTCGATCTCGCCGATCTTATGGCCCAGGGCGATCGCCTGGCTTTTTCCACCGACAGCTATGTTATCGATCCGCCGTTTTTCCCCGGCGGCAATATCGGCAAGCTGGCGGTTTGCGGCACGGCGAACGATGTGGCGGTAAGCGGCGCGATCCCGCGCTACCTCTCCTGCGGGTTTATTCTCGAAGAGGGGCTGGAGATGGCCACTCTCGAAGCGGTGGTCAACAGCATGGCGCAGACCGCGCAGGAAGCCGGTATCGCCATTGTCACCGGTGATACCAAAGTGGTGCCGCGCGGGGCGGCGGATAAGCTGTTTATTAATACCGCCGGGATCGGCGTTATCCCCACCGGCATTCGCTGGGGCGCGCAGCAGATTAGCGCGGGCGACGTGCTGCTGGTCAGCGGCACGCTTGGCGACCACGGGGCGACGATCCTCAACCTGCGCGAGCAGATGGGGCTGGACGGCGCGTTGTCCAGCGACTGCGCGGTGCTGACGCCCTTAATTCAGATGCTGCGCGGCGTTGCTGGCGTGAAAGCGCTACGCGATGCCACCCGCGGCGGCGTTAACGCAGTGGCCCATGAGTTCGCCGCCGCCAGCGGCTGCGGAATAGAGCTGCATGAACAAAAGCTGCCGGTTAACGATACCGTACGCGGGGTGTGCGAGCTGCTGGGGCTGGACGCGCTTAATTTCGCCAACGAGGGTAAGTTGTTGATCGCCGTTGCTCGCGAGGCGGCGGAAAGCGTGCTTGCGCATTTACGCTCTCATCCGTTAGGCCGCGATGCGGCGATAATCGGCGACGTTGTGGAACGCAAAGGCGTGCGCTCTATTGGTCTGTACGGCGTCAAACGTACGCTGGACCTTCCGCACGCCGAGCCGCTGCCGAGAATTTGTTAACGGTGCGGGATCCCGGATTGCGGCTAACGCCTTATCCGGGCTACAAAACTGCGCACACCTGTAGCCCGGCTAAGCGCAGCGCGAGCCGGGAAAGCGCCAGGACGACAGCATCATTATCCAGCCCAAACCAGCGGGCACCCAGGGATGGGCTAATGGCGGTCACAACCGCTTTATTTACAGACTATTATTTGTGTCATCACTTTCTTCTGCGCCGTTTTGCGGCGCTTTTGGACTTAAGCAATGTCGTATACACCGATGGGCGATTTTGGGCAGCAGGGTCTGTTCGATATCACCCGTATTTTATTACAGCAGCCGGACCTGGCCGCGCTCAGTGAGACGCTGACCCGCCTGGTGCAGCAGTCCGCGCTTGCCGACCGGGCGGCGATTATTCTGTGGCATTCCGGTAACCACCGCGCGACCAGGTACGCCTGCGACGCCGAGGGGCATCCGGGCGGCTATGAAGATGAAACCGTGCTCGCCAACGGCCCGGTACGACGCCTGCTGTCGCGACCGGATGCGCTGCACTGCGATAGCGCCACCTTTGCCGAAACCTGGCCGCAGCTCACCAGAAGCGGGCTCTATGCGGAATTTGGCTATTACTGCCTGCTGCCGCTGGCGGCGGAAGGGCGTATCTTCGGCGGCTGCGAATTTATTCGTGATGACCATCGCCCATGGAGCGAAAAAGAGTACCAGCGGCTGCACACCTTTACGCAAATCGTCGCCGTAGTGACCGAGCAGATCCAGAGCCGGGTCAGCAATAACGTCGACTACGATCTGCTGTGCCACGAGCGCGATAACTTCCGTATCCTGGTGGCGATCACCAACGCGGTGCTCTCGCGGCTGGATATTGACGAGCTGGTCAGCGAAGTGGCCAAAGAGATCCACCGCTACTTTCGCATCGACGCCATTAGCGTGGTGCTGCGCAGCAACCGCAAAGGCAAACTCAATATCTACTCCACCCACTATCTCGACGCCAGCCACCCGGTGCACGACCAGAGCGAAGTGGACGAAGCCGGTACCCTGACCGAGCGGGTATTCAAAAGCAAAGAGATGCTGCTGCTCAACCTCCACGAGCACGACCCGCTGGCGCCGTACGAAAAAATGCTTTTCGAGATGTGGGATAACAAAATTCAGACCCTGTGCCTGCTGCCGTTAATGTCCGGCGATACCCTGCTTGGGGTACTGAAGCTGGCGCAGTGCGATGAAAAAGTGTTTACCACCACCAACCTCAAGCTGCTGCGGCAAATCGCCGAACGCGTGTCGATCGCCATCGATAACGCCCTCGCCTATCGCGAAATTCAGCGCCTGAAAGAGCGGCTGGTGGATGAAAACCTGGCGCTCACCGAACAACTCAATAACGTCGAAAACGAGTTTGGCGAAATCATTGGCCGCAGCGAGGCCATGAACAGCGTGCTCAAGCAGGTGGAAATGGTGGCGCAGAGCGACAGCACGGTGCTGATCCTCGGCGAAACCGGCACCGGTAAGGAGCTGATTGCCCGCGCTATTCATAACCTGAGCGGCCGCAATAGCCGCCGGATGGTCAAAATGAACTGCGCGGCGATGCCCGCCGGGCTGCTGGAAAGCGACCTGTTTGGTCACGAGCGCGGGGCGTTTACCGGCGCCAGCGCCCAGCGTATCGGCCGTTTCGAACTGGCGGACAAAAGCTCGCTGTTCCTTGATGAAGTGGGCGATATGCCGGTGGAGCTGCAGCCTAAACTACTGCGCGTCCTGCAGGAGCAGGAGTTCGAGCGTCTCGGCAGCAATAAGCTGATTCATACCGATGTACGCCTGATCGCCGCGACCAACCGCGACCTTAAGCAGATGGTTGCCGATCGCGAATTTCGCAGCGATCTCTACTACCGGCTGAACGTCTTCCCTATCCACCTGCCGCCGCTACGCGAGCGTCCGGACGATATTCCGCTACTGGTGAAAGCCTTCACCTTTAAAATCGCCCGCCGCCTCGGACGCAATATCGACAGCATTCCGGCCGAGACGCTGCGGCTTCTCAGCCGCATGGAGTGGCCGGGTAACGTGCGTGAACTGGAAAACGTCATTGAACGGGCGGTGCTGCTGACCCGCGGCAGCGTGCTGCAGCTCTCCCTGCCGGAAATGAGTATCCAGCAGGAGCCACAGGCGGCGGAAGTGCTGCCGGAAGAGGGCGAAGACGAGTATCAGCTCATTGTCCGGGTACTGAAAGAGAGTAACGGGGTGGTCGCCGGACCAAAGGGCGCAGCCCAGCGCCTGGGGTTAAAGCGCACAACGCTGCTGTCGCGAATGAAACGGCTCGGTATTAATAAAGACCAGCTGGTGTAGCACCACCGTTTCCGCCAGCAGGTTAGCCTCGCTGGCAAAAACGCAAAAGTAGCGCCAATCATTCCCCGGCTCGCGCGGCTACCAGAGGGTGGTGAATCCGTAGCCCCGGTAAGGCGTCAGCCGCCGCCGGGGAGATAACTGAAGTCACGTGGAATGGGGCTTCCCGGAGGCGATGCAGCGCATCTGTCCGGGCTACAAGTTCGTGCGGTTTGGTAGCCCGTAAAGGCGCGTCAAGCGCCGCCTCCGGGGGATTTTGCAGAGCTATTTATCAGAACTGAAGCCGTTGCTGGTCGCCAGCCCGGCAAACCACAGCGCGTTGCGTTTTATCTGCCGCTCGCCGGTTTGCAGGTCGAGCCGCCAGAAGCCGTAGCGGCGCTTGAACGAATTAATCCACGACCAATTATCGATAAAAGTCCACTGATGCACGCCAAAGCAGTTGGCGCCGTCGGCAATGGCGCGATGCAGCTGCACCAGGTGCTCTTCCATTAGGCCAATGCGGAACGAATCATCAATGACCCCGTCCTCGCCCGGCTCGCCTTCCGACTCAATATCCATCGCGATACCGATTTCCGCGAGGAACCACTTTATATTGCCGTAGTTATCGCGAATGTTGGCGGCAATGTCATAAATCGCCTGCGGCAGAATTTCATTATTATCGCGATAAGGATTAAAGCGCCCTTCTGGATTCACGTAGTTTTCGAAATAAAACTCCGGCGTGAAATAGTCCAGCGTATAGTCGCTTTCGCGCGCCTTCACCCGCCGCGGAACGTAATAGTTAACGCCGAGAAAATCGACGCGCGATCCGGTAATCAGCTCCACGTCGGCTTTTGTCACCTCCGGCAGGCAATCGTGCGCGGCCAGAATTTCGCACAGCTCTTTTGGAAACTGATGCTTCACCAACGGATCGAGGAAACTGCGGTTGAAAAACAGATCCGCATACCACGCCGCTTTTTTATCCTCCGCGCTGTCGTTGCGGGTGTAGGAGGGCGTCAGGTTCAGCACCACGCCAATCTCGCTTTCCAGCGCCAGCGCGCGAAACTCGCGCACCGCCTTGGCGTGGGCCAGCATAATGTTGAACGCTACCTGCGCCGCCAGCCTGCCGTCTTTCTTGCAGGGGTAGTGGAAGTCATACAGATAGCCGCCTTCAACCGGCACAATCGGCTCGTTGAAGGTGATCCAGTATTTCACTTTGTGACCAAACAGCTCGAAGGCGGTGCGGGCAAAACGCGCGAAGAGATCCGTCACGTGCGCCGACTCAAAGCCGCCGTACTGCTTTTGCAGCGCTTCCGGCATGTCAAAGTGATAGAGGTTAATCATCGGCTCAATGCCGTTTTCAATCATCTCATCCAGGTAGGCATGATAAAAACGCACCGCGTCCGCATTGGGCGCGCCGGTTTCGAAATCGTCAATCAGCCGCGACCACTGGATCGAGGTGCGAAAAGAGTTGAACCCGGTCCGCTTCATTAACGCCACATCCTGCGGATATTGATGGTAAGTGTCGCAGACGGTTTGCGGCCCAATCTGCTGATAAAAACGTTCCGGCTGTTCGGCAAACCAGCTGTCCCAAATAGAACGGTGCGGCTTATTACTTATGCCCTCCGTTTGCGGACCTGATGCCGCCGCGCCCCAAAAAAAGCCTTCCGGAAACTGATACCGGGTCATAACGCCTCCTGTAAGTTAAAAAAGGCCGCGCCCAACGGGCGCAGCCAATAAGCACTACTCAGCAACCACTTCAATCGATTTGATAAACATATAGCCCCAGTCACCGGCGAATTTGCCAAAATCAATGCGGTTATCGCCGGCTTTCAGCTCGACCGGCACCAGCAGCTGCTGGCCCTGTTCATCGGTCTGCGGGAATTCAACCGCTATCGGCGCGCCGCCGTTGACGATAAACGAGTTTTTCTTACCGCCCCATTTGCCGCTGAACATTACCCGCAGCTGGTACTTTCCGGCCCACGGTGCGGCAACCTGCCAGCTCACCTTATCGCCATCGTTGGCAAACGGTCCGAGAAACCCATCGTCGTCAATCGCCAGCGCGTCTTTCTCGCTTTTCGCCGCCTCAACCTTACCCTCGCTAACGTTTAATACCCTCCCGGCAAAACGGCAGTAATCGGCGGGCGCTTTACCGACGGCCTCCGTCACCGTGACCTTAACGGTTTTGCTGCTCTTGAGCAGGCCGTCATCGGCGCTGAAGGTCAGCGCATATTCACCTGGCGCGCTAAACCAGGCGCGGGTTTCGGCTTTATCCGTCGCGCAGAAATGGGCCTGTGCGCTGCCGCCGTTGCTCCAGCTAACCTTTACGTCGCGGTCCGGGAGCCCGTCATCGCGCCAGCTCGCGCTCAGCTGCACGCCCTGGTCCTGGCTGGTAGTGAGCGTCTGCGCCAGCGTGATTACCGGCGCCTGATTCTCCTGGTTGTGCTTCACGCTAATCACGTTTGAAGGCGCTGAACTGCCGCTCTCGTTCTTAGCGATGACGCGGTAATAGTACGTACTCCCCAGCCGCAGACTGCGATAATCATCGCGGAACAGATCCATCGTCTGCGGGTTCCACTCGTTTACGCCGTCGGAAATATCGCGTCCTACCACCTTCCACGGCCCGGTTGCCGAATCTGAGCGCTCAACATCATAGGTGCGCCCCACCGCGGCCCCCAGCCAGTTGATAGCAAACGGTGAATCCGTCGCCCGCAGCTTCGGCGCATCCGGCTTCGGCAGCGGCGGTGCTTTCTCCTGCCCGTTCATCTGCGCCGCGGCGGTCCTGACCAGATCGACCACTTCCATCTCCTGATTGGCCTTGCCTTCTACCGGAAAGCCCGGCAGGTGATAGCTATAGTGGCCGGTAGACTCTTTATGCCAGTAGAAACCACCGTCGTGGCGATGACCGCGGAAGCCCCAAATCAAGCCGCCCGCCGCCTGCGCGCCGTTGACTTCGCTATGGACGATCGACTGCATAATGGCGTTGAGCTGCTGCGCGTCCAGCAGGCCGAATTCGCCCACCATATAAACTTTCTTACCCGCGGCCGCCGTCAGATCTTTCTTCACCTGATCGGGATGGTTGTTATCGGCATTGGTGTAGTAGTGGTTGCTGACGATATCGACATTCGGGTCATCAAGGGCGAACTCGTTAATTTTCTTATAAGTGCCATCAATCACCAGCTGATGCGGCGCCCACTTTTTGATCCACGCGGCGGTCTGCCGGAGGAAATCCGCGTTAGTGTCTTCCAGCTCGTTGCCGGTCTCCCAGGCCATAATCGCTTTTTCGTCATAGTAAGGGCGGCCGGTCACGCTGTTAGTTCGGGTGATGACCTGACGAATCACGTCCAGATAGGCCTTAAACGTTTTGCTGTCGGTGCGATAAAAATCCTCCGGCTTTTCGTGGTAGAACGCCGCCAGCTGCTCGCGACCGCCCCACCACCACCAGTGATCGATAAACGGCAGAATCAGGCGCAGCCCCTGCTTATCCGCCTCGGCGATCATATTGTCGTAAATCTGCATCGCCTTTTCGTTCAGGCGCGGCATGCCGTCGGCGGTTTCCGGAGCCAGAATATGGGTTTCGCGGCCGCAGGCCTCGTCAAATTCCTGCTGCACCGAAAGTACGTATACCCGCTGCGCTTTGGCGCCGGTTTGCACCTGCGCCTTAATCCAGTTTTCCTGCTCGTCCGCCGTCGGCCAGCGGAAGTACTGCCCCCAGCCGCGCGAGTCGGCCTTGCAGGTACCGCGAGCATCGTCCTCAATGCGGTGCAGCTCCGGCGCGTGGATCCCCGCGAAGCGGAAAACCTTATCGCCGTCTTTTAACGTCGCGCCGTCACGGGTAATAAAGTGTTCAAAATGCGACTGCTCTGCGGCCATCGCTCCGGCGCTTCCCAGCGCCGAAAGCAGCGCCACAAGCATCAGTTTTTTCACCGGCTTAATCATCGTTATCTCTCCTTAGAACCAGACTTCGGCCTGCACGCCAAAGTTCAGCGTGTCGGTATCGCCGCTGCGCGAATAGCCGCCAGCGGAAATCGTATTGGTGCTCCAGTTGTAGTTGCCGTCCAGCGCGTCGGATACCCCTTTATCCCACTTCGCGTAAGTCACGAAGAAGCGCAGCTGCGGGCGAGTCCAGAAGCCGGAGTCAAAGGTCAGGGTCGGCGCGACGGTCACTTTGGTCAACCCGCCTTTGCCTTTACCGTCCACGCCTTTGTAGTTTTTATCGTCGAGATATTCGTAGCCCAGCTCGTACTGCATGGCGAAGTTTTTGGTGATCTGCTGGTACGGGCGGATCCCCGCTACCCAGCTGGTACGCCCCCAGCCGTTGGCGTCTTCCGTCCACCAGCGGTAATTTTTGTCTTTCTGATAGTAGGCAAACGTGGAGATTTCCCAGTCGCCCAGAGAGGCCATATTGTCCAGCACCACGCGCCAGGACTGCGTATCGTCGAGGTTAGCCCAACCCCAACCGTTTTTGCCCAGCGAATCTCCCGCCGCCAGGCCGCGCCCGTACTGGAAAACCACGCGGGAATAGCCGCCGGTCAGGCCGTAAAAACCGTCAAAGTTATAAACGCCGGTTACGCCATAGCCTTTTTCTGCCGAGGTCGGATGATTCTCGTTGCGGTTCATATGGTGACCAATCAGTTCAAGATCGAAGCCGGTCCCACCGATCTTTTTCAGCCACAGGTTGAGCGAGTAGTCATCCGGATAGCCCTGATCGCCTTTGTCGACCGGGTAGGCTTTGGTTTCGTCCGTCGGCGAGAAGGCGTAAACCCCGGCATCAAAGCGCGCAAAGCCGAGATCCATGTTGTCAAAGCCGCCGCCGGTACCGTTGTACTGAATGTACTCCCAGTCGAACTGGTGGCTGGAGGTGTTGGAGCTGCTGTAGCGCTTACCGGCCCAGAAGGTCATTTCCGGCGCGAAGTCGAGGTTTGATAGTTCGGCAAAACCTTCGCGGAACTGCACATCGTGTCCGTCATCATCCTGACAGTTCCAGTCGGAGGTACATTTCGACTGGTGGGTGATGTTGGCCTGGACTTTTGCCACCACGCCGCTGTCCGACGTGAGGGTCACCGTTGGGATCAGTTCAATTTTGGTATCTTCTTCGTTGCCCAGACGCCATTTTCCGTCGGGCATCAGGCCTACGGAGTCGGCGCGGTTGCCGTCGGAATTGGCGAGGATCCCGGAACGGATATAGCCATGCAGCATAAAATCGTACTTCGGATCGGCGCTGGCGCAGTCGCTCATCACCACAAGGGCCAGTAAAGACAGAGGTATTGAATGATTTAGCCTGATCATTTTTTTTCCTTGGTTATTTTTTATTAACACTGCCTGAGAACGGGAGGAAATTTACGGATCTAAATTGGAAATGTACATCCACAAATGGAAAGCGCTTTCCGTAATTGCCGGATGAGTTCACAAATTTCAAAATAGCGGGCTAATATTCGTGAGATACCTCACATAATTCAGCAGAAATAAAAAAGCCCGCGCGCGGCGGGCTGATACAGGGGGAGAAAACTTAGCGTTCTGCGTCGGCGAGCTGGCGCTCGTAGACTTTAAAAAACGGTCGATAGAGCATCCATGCGTTAAAGATGGCGAACAGGCACATGCATAAATTCTTCCAGCTGCCGTTGGCTGACCATGCCGCGCCGAGCGGCGCCGGCATCGACCACGGCAGCATCGCCACCGCCCGATCGAGAATCCCCAGCTGGGTTAAATACCATGCGATACAGGCATTTATCAGCGGTACAAAAATAAACGGCAGCAGAAAAACCGGGTTCATGATAATCGGAAAACCAAACAATATCGGCTCATTGATATTAAAAAGCGAAGGTAGCAGACCAATTTTGCCCACGCTTTTTAGCTGCCGCGAACGGCTCCGCATCGCCATAAAAACCAGCGGCAGGGTGGAGCCGATACCGCCGATCAGCAGATAAAAATCCCAGAATCCCTGCAGGTAAATATGCGGCAGCATAGCGGAACCGGCGGCCAGCGCCTGCTGGTTTTCAAACAGATAGGTCATCCAGAACGGGTTCATAATCCCGGTAATGATCAGCGCGCCGTGAATACCGACAAACCAGAGTAAGTTGCAGATAAACAATGAGATTAGTACTGCGGTTAACGTATCGGAAGCCACTACCAGCGGCCGCACCGCTTCGCTTATCAGCTCTGGTAAAATGCGCCCGGTGCTTTGCAACAGCAGCGCGTTAATGACGCTGATGGAGAGCATCACCACCAGCAGCGGGATCAGCAGCTGAAAGCCGTTGCGGGTCATCACCGGCACCTCTTCCGGCAAGCGGATGCACCAGCCTTTTTTGTAGAAGAAGCGCACGATCTCAATGGAGTAAGCACTTGAAATCAGAGCGGTAAAAATCCCCATCCCGCCAAGATAAAGATTGGCCGCGCCGTTGCCGCGAAAGCCGATAAACAGCAAAAACGCCAGGCAGCCGGTTAACCCGCAGAGCCGCTCCGGTAGCCGGTACTGCTTGGCAAGACTGGCGCTGGCGCCAAAGGCGACAATCAGCGCCACCAGTCCGATAGTGAGCTCAAAGGTCGGCAGTAGTATCGGCCGCAGCTGGAGATAGAACTGCCCGAAAGCCGATGTACCGTCGATGGAAACGGGTGGAAACAAAATCGGCACCAGCAAACTTCCGACAATCACAAACGGCATCGCCAGCGCAAAGCTGTCGCGCATCGCCGTAATGTGGTTATTGCGCGTCAGAACGTTGGCCAGCGGCGCCAGCCGCTGCTCGATAATGTCGACGACAACATTCATCAACTGAATGTTCATAGCCCTGCCTTTTAGAATAGTGATGTCGCCAGGATGATCGCGCACTACTGAGTAAAGTAAAAGCCCGCCATAGGTGATCGTGGTCACAATAAATAAATCCACAAACGGAAAGCGCTTTCCGTTTTAAATCCATTATGGCTATAGTCGGCGCATCCAACTCATCAGGAGCGATATATGAAAAAGATAATGTTGTGCTGTTCTGCGGGCATGTCCACCAGCCTGCTGGTGAAAAAAATGATCGCCGAGGCCGAGCAGCGCGGGCTGCCGGTGGAGATCAACGCCTTTGGCGTCGCGGAGTTTGACCAGCAAGTGGGTCATTACGAAGTGGTTCTGCTGGGGCCGCAGGTGAAATACATGCAGAAAGATCTGCAGAAACAGGCCGATAAATACGGGATCCGCGTAGAACCCATCAACATGATGGATTACGGCATGCAGAAAGGCGGCGCCGTACTGGATTTCGCGCTTTCCCTTATCGATAACAAAAATTAAGGAAAGATCATGAGCACTCTGTACGCGAAGCTGATCGCCGTGATTGAACAGAAGATCACGCCCATGGCGGGGGCGATCGGCCAGCAAAAATACGTCACCTCCATCCGCGACGGTTTTATTACCGCCCTGCCTTTTATGATCGTCGGCTCGTTTTTGCTGGTGTTTATCTTCCCGCCGTTTTCCCCGGATACGACGTGGGGCTTTGCCCGCGCCTGGCTACAATTTTCGCTCGATCATCGCGATGCGCTGATGCTGCCGTTTAACTTCAGCATGGGGGTGATGACGCTGTTTATCGCCGTCGGCATCGCCGCAAGCCTGGCGAAGCACCATAACCTGGACTCGCTGACCGCCGGGATGCTGTCGCTGATGTCGTTTCTGCTGGTGGCCGCGCCGCTGAAAGATGGCCAGATCTCTACCGCCTACTTCTCCGGCCAGGGGATCTTCACCGCGATTCTGGTGGCGATTTACTCCACCGAGCTCTACGCCTTCCTCAAACGCCACAACATTACGATCCGTCTGCCGCCTGAAGTTCCGGCAGGCGTGGCGCGCTCGTTTGAGATCCTGATCCCGGTACTGGCAATCGTGCTGACGCTGCACCCGCTGAACCTGTTTATTGAAGCGCAGTTGGGAATGATCATCCCGGAAGCGATTATGTCGCTGGTGAAACCGCTGGTGGCGGCCTCCGATACTTTACCGGCGATCCTGCTGTCGGTACTGGTGTGCCAGGTGCTGTGGTTTGCCGGCATCCATGGGGCGCTAATCGTGACCGGCATTATGAACCCGTTCTGGATGGCTAACCTGTCGATCAACCAGGCGGCAATGGCTGCGGGTACCGCAATCCCGCATATCTATGTCCAGGGCTTCTGGGATCACTATCTGCTGATCGGCGGCGTCGGTTCCACCCTGCCGCTGGCGCTGATGCTGCTGCGCAGCAAGGCCATACACCTGCGGACGATTGGCCGGATGGGCGTGGTGCCGGGCGTATTTAACATCAACGAACCGATTCTGTTCGGCGCGCCGATCATCATGAACCCGCTGTTCTTCCTGCCGTTCGTGCTGGTGCCGATGGTCAACGCGACCCTGGCGTACTTTGCGCTGAAGCTGGACCTGGTCAGCCGCGTGGTGTCGATGACGCCGTGGACGACTCCGGCCCCTATCGGTGCTTCCTGGGCAGCGAACTGGAGCTTTAGTCCGGTAATCATGTGCCTGATTTGTATGGCGACGGCGATGGTGATGTATCTGCCGTTCCTTAAAGCCTACGAAAAACAGCTGCTTGAGCAGGAGCACGCTAACGCGGTGGCTCAGGCCGAAAGCGCGCCGCAGTCCGCATAATTTATACTTTTCAGAGGGTTGTCATGGAATTAGAAGAACAGGTAATGGGTATCATCATCAACGCCGGACAGTCGCGTAGCCTGTGCTACGAAGCGCTGAGCTGCGCTAAAGCGGGGGATTTCACCGCCGCTGACGAGAAGATGAAAGAAGCCGCGCATTTTGCCCGCGAAGCGCATCTGGTGCAGACCCAGCTAATTGAAGCCGATGAAGGCGAAGGGAAAACTAAAATGACCCTGGTGATGGTTCACGCCCAGGATCATCTGATGACCTCGATTCTGGCGAAAGAGCTGATTGGCGAACTGATCGCCATTTACCGTTCGCGACCGCTGCACGCGTAGAGTTCCTCCTCTCCAGGGGAGAGGAGATGACGTAGCTCGGGTAAGGCGTTTACGCCGCGACCCGGGAAGACGGTAAATTCGCATGCAACCTGGCTGGCTTCCCGGCTCGCGCTGCGCTTAGCCGGGCTACCTGGGCTGCGCGCGTAGCTCCCTCCCGGAGAAAACCAGCTGGCAGCGCGGATGACGTATCCCGGGTAAGGCGTTTACGCCGCGACCCGGGAAAACGGTAAATTCGCATGCAACCTGGCTGGCTTCCAGGCTCGCGCTGCGCTTAGCCGGGCTACCTGGGCTGCGCGGATGACATCGCCCGGGTAAGGCGTTTACGCCGCGAACCGGGAAAACGGTAAATTCGCATGCAACCTGGCTGGCTTCCCGGCTCGCGCTGCGCTTAGCCGGGCTACCTGGGCTGCGCTCGTAGCTCCCTCCCGGAGAAAACCGGCTGGCAGCGCGGATGACGTAGCCCGGATAAGGCGTTTACGCCGCGACCCGGGAAGACGGTAAATTCGCATGCAACCTGGCTGGCTTCCCGGCTCGCGCTGCGCTTAGCCGGGCTACCTGGGCTGCGCGCGTAGAGCCCTCCCGGAGAAAACCGGCTGGCCCCGGGAAATCGTCCACCACTATTAAGGATAACCATGCTACATCTGGGTTTAGATATTGGCGGCACCAAAATGGAAGCCGTCCTGCTCAACGCGGCGGGCGAATGCGTTTATCGCCAGCGTCGCCCAACGCATAAAGAGAGCTATCAGGCGTTTATGCAACAGCTGCTCGGGCTGATTGCGACCGTCCGCGACTGGAGCGAACGGCCGTTTACCATCGGCATCGGTCTGCCGGGAGCTATCGACCCGCAAAGCGGCCTGATTAAAAACTGTAATTGTCTGGTGCTTAACGGCCACGATCTGCGCCACGACCTGATGCGGGAACTCGGTCAACCGGTATGGATGGCGAACGATGCCGACTGCTTTACTCTCTCTGAAGCGATGGACGGCGCGGGCGCGGGGGCGACGACCGTATTCGGCGTCATCATCGGCACCGGCTGCGGCGGCGGCATCGCGGTGAACCAACGGCTGCTCAGCGGACCTAACGCCATCGTTGGTGAATGGGGGCACAACCCCCTGCCGGGCTACCGTCCCGAACGCGACGGCCCGGCTCAGCCCTGCTACTGCGGAAAAGAGAACTGCATCGAAAGCTTTATCTCCGGGACCGGTTTTGCACGCCGCTACGGCGCGCAGGCGCAGTCGGAAGCGATTATTAGCGCCGCGCAGAACGGCGATCCGCAGGCGCAGGCCCACTGGCGGCATTTTATCGACGCTTTCGCCCGCAGCCTGGCGTCGGTAATCAATATCCTCGATCCGCAGGTGATTGTGCTGGGCGGCGGGCTCTCCAACGTCGGGCAAATCTATGAGCAGCTGCCGCCGGCTATCGTCCCGTATCTCTTCTCCGACAGCTGCCGAACGCAGATCAAACAGGCGCGCTTCGGTGACGCCAGCGGCGTGCGCGGCGCGGCCTGGCTGCCGGTTCTGAGCGCCGCCGAATAGACACTTTTTTCAGCGGATATGCTAAGCTAGGCGAAAATATTCAGACAGAAAATGCCATGCCAACCATTGATGATGTTTCAAGATTAGCGAATGTCTCCCGGGCGACGGTATCCCGCGTGCTGACCGGCACCAGGGGCGTGCGCGAAGAGAGCCGGGAAGCGGTGCTGCGCGCGGTGGAAGAACTTAACTACCGCCCGAGCTTCGCCGCGCAAAACCTCGCCAGTCAAACATCCAATCACGTGGGGCTGGTGATCCCGACGAACGATGACAGCAGCGGCGCGCGCCTGCTGCCAATGCTCTCCCTGGCGCTGAAAGGACTGAATAAAAACCTGATTGTTCAGTACGTGACGGATGCGGCGGAACAGGCGGCGGTGGTTGACGATTTACAGCGCCAGTGCGTGGCGGTGGTGGTGCTCGGCGCCGTCCCGGCGGATGCGCCGCGCAACGTGATCTCCTTTGACCGTTTCAGCATTGCCGGCGTCAATAATCAGGGCTACGACTACGCTTTTGCCACCGAAAGCGCCTGCCGCTACGTGATCGGTAAAGGCCACCGTAATATTGCCCTGCTTATTGATAACGACAGCGATGACGCCAGCCGCCAGATGCTTGAAGGCTACCGCAACGTGCTGCAAAACTACTCCATCCCCTTTAACCGGCAGCTGATGCTGGCGGCCAACGATAACGTTGAACAGGCGCTGCTGACGCTGATCAACAGCTTCAGCAAATACTCGGTGATTATTGTTAAACGCGACCGCTACGCCGCCGAAGCGATGCGCCTGCTACGCGAATTCAACATCGCCATACCGCAGGAAGTGTCGCTGTTGAGCCTTGAGGATTCCCCCCTCGCTTCGCTGCTGAACCCACCGCTAACCTGTATCTCCTGGCCGCTGGAACAGCTAATGGAAAACTGTATTCAACGCATCCGCAGCCTGATTGACGAGCGCCCCACCTTCTCTCCCGAAGGGCGCACCCTGGCGGGCCGCCTGATCCCTCGTCAGTCGGTGGCCGATCTCTCCTGATTTTCTCGCCCGGTCTCCCCGATGACCGGGCTTTTCTGTTCTCTCGTCGCAGCCCCCCCTTGCTAATCATTCTCTCAACATACAAATAAGAATTATTTTCATTTATAAATAGCCTGTGCTATATAACATAGCAATGGCTATAAATGATGATTAATTAACCACACCGTTGTGAGGGCTCTTATGCTGCACCTGCCATCCATAAAGTATCTGATGTTTGCCGCCACCCTGGCGCTGTTGGCCGTCGCTCCCGCTCAGGCAAAAGAGAAATTTAAAGTGATTACCACCTTCACGGTGCTCGCGGACATGGCGCAAAACGTCGCGGGCGATGCCGCCGACGTCAGTTCGATAACTAAACCCGGGGCCGAGATCCATGAATACCAGCCGACGCCCGGGGATATCAAACGCGCTCAGGGGGCACAGCTGATCCTCGCCAACGGTCTGAATCTTGAACTGTGGTTCGCCCGCTTTTATCAGCACTTAAAGGGCGTGCCGGAAGTGGTGGTCAGCAACGGCATTCAGCCGATGGGCATCAGCGAGGGGCCTTATAACGGCAAACCCAACCCGCACGCGTGGATGTCGGCGGATAACGCGCTGATCTATGTCGATAATATTCGCAATGCGCTGGTGAAGTACGATCCTGAAAATGCCGACGTCTATCGCCAAAACGCCGAAGCCTACAAAGAGAAGATCCGCCAGACCATGGCACCGCTGAAGGCAGAGCTGGCGAGGCTGCCACAGGACAAGCGCTGGCTGGTGACCAGCGAGGGCGCATTCTCCTATCTGGCCCGCGATAACAACCTGCAGGAGCTCTATCTGTGGCCAATCAACGCCGATCAGCAGGGCACGCCGCAGCAGGTGCGTAAAACCATCGATACCATGAAGAAGGAGCGCATCCCGACCATTTTTAGCGAAAGTACTATCTCCGATAAACCGGCGCGTCAGGTAGCAAAGGAAGCGGGCGCCCACTACGGCGGCGTCCTGTACGTCGACTCCCTCAGCAACGCCGATGGCCCGGTACCAACCTGGCTCGACCTGCTGCGCGTCACTACCCAAACCATTGTCCAGGGCATCAACGACGGACTAAGGAAGCAGGAATGAATAACCAGCTGCCGGGCCTCGCGGTCAACAATGTCAGCGTTACTTATCGTAACGGCCACACCGCGCTGCGCGATGCTTCGTTTAGCGTCCCACGCGGCTCTATCGCGGCGCTGGTCGGCGTGAACGGCTCCGGGAAATCAACGCTGTTCAAAGCGCTGATGGGCTTTGTGCGCGCCAGCAATGGCACCATCGCCATCCTCGGTCAACCGGTTAATCGCGCTCTGCGGCAGAACCTGGTTGCCTACGTTCCGCAGGCGGAAGAAGTGGACTGGTCGTTCCCGGTGCTGGTGGAGGATGTGGTGATGATGGGCCGCTACGGCCATATGGGCTGGCTACGGCGAGCCAAACAACGCGACCATGAGATTGTTGACGCCGCCCTGGCGCGGGTCGGCATGAGTGAATACCGGCGCCGCCAGATCGGCGAGCTCTCCGGCGGGCAGAAAAAGCGCGTTTTTCTGGCCCGCGCTATCGCTCAGCAGGGAAAAGTCATTCTGCTGGATGAACCCTTTACCGGCGTCGACGTGCAGACCGAAGCGCGCATCATCGAGCTGCTGCGGGAACTGCGTGATGAAGGCTGCACCATGCTGGTTTCCACCCACAACCTCGGTTCGGTAAGCGAATTCTGCGACTACACGGTGATGGTCAAAGGTACCGTACTGGCCAGCGGCCCGACGGAAAGCACCTTTACCGCCGAAAACCTCGAACTGGCTTTTAGCGGCGTGCTGCGCCACGTGGCGTTGAGCGGCGCGGAGGAGCGGATTATTACCGACGATGAGCGGCCGTTTATCAGCCGCCGGGCGGCGGGAGGCGAAAGATGAGCTGGCTGCTGGAACCGTTTGGTTATCAATATATGCTGAACGCGATGTGGGTTTCGGCGCTGGTGGGCGGAGTGTGCGCCTTTCTCTCCTGCTATCTGATGCTCAAAGGCTGGTCGCTGATTGGCGACGCCCTCTCTCACTCCATTGTCCCCGGCGTAGCGGGCGCTTATATGCTCGGCCTGCCCTTCGCGCTGGGCGCGTTTCTTTCCGGCGGGCTGGCCGCGGGCAGCATGCTGTTTCTAAACCAGCGTTCGAAGCTGAAAGAAGACGCGATTATCGGCCTGATCTTCTCCTCTTTTTTCGGTATAGGCCTGTTTATGGTGTCGCTGAATCCGACCTCGGTGAATATCCAGACCATTATTCTCGGCAATATTCTGGCTATTGCTCCGGAGGATATTGTCCAACTGGCGGCAATTGGTTTTATTTCGATGGCGATTCTGCTGCTGAAGTGGAAAGACCTGATGGTAACTTTTTTCGATGAGAACCACGCCCGCTCGATTGGCCTCAACGCCAGCGGGCTGAAGCTGCTGTTCTTTACCCTGCTGGCGGCCTGTACCGTGGCGGCGCTGCAAACCGTCGGCGCGTTTCTGGTAATTTGCCTGGTAGTGACGCCCGGCGCTACCGCCTGGCTGCTGACCGACCGTTTTCCGCGCCTGCTGGCGATTGCCGTCGCGATTGGCAGCCTGACCAGCTTTTTCGGCGCGTGGCTAAGCTACTACCTGGACGGGGCGACCGGCGGGATTATCGTCGTGGCGCAGACGCTGCTGTTTTTAACCGCTTTCGTTTTCGCGCCGAAACACGGTCTGCTCGCCAGCCGTCGCCGCGTCAGGGAGGCCTCATGCTGAGCGTGCTGTTTGAACCTTTCCAGTTCTCGTTTATGGTCAACGCCTTGCTGGTAGCGGCAATCGTCGCGCTTCCCTGCGCGCTGCTGTCGGTTTTTTTGGTGCTCAAAGGCTGGGCGCTGATGGGCGATGCCATGAGCCACGCGGTGTTTCCAGGCGTGGTGGTGGCGTATCTCCTCGGCATCCCCTTCGCCATCGGTGCGTTTATTGCCGGACTGTTCTGCGCCATCGCCACCGGTTATCTCGACGATAACAGCCGCATTAAGCGCGATACGATCATGGGCATCGTGTTTTCCGGGATGTTTGGCGCGGGCCTGGTGCTGTACGTGTCGATTCAGTCGGAGGTCCATCTCGATCATATTCTGTTTGGCGATATGCTGGGGATTTCCGCCACTGATATTGTACAAACGTCGCTGATTGCGCTGGCTATTGTATTGATTATCGGCCTGAAGTGGCGCGATTTTCTGCTGCATGCCTTTGATCCGCAGCAGGCCAGGGCAAGCGGATTACGCTGCGGGCTGCTGCACTATGGGCTGCTGTGCATGATTGCGCTGACCATCGTGGCGACGTTGAAAGCGGTGGGGATTATTCTGTCGATTTCGCTGCTGATAGCGCCCGGGGCGATCGCTCTGCTGCTGACGCGGCGGTTTATCTGCGCCCTGCTGCTGGCGATGGCGGTGGCGTTAGGCTGTTCGCTGGGCGGCGTGTGGCTGTCGTTTTATCTCGACAGCGCCCCGGCGCCGACCATTGTGGTGCTGTTTACCGTTCTGTTCGTTATCGCGTTTATCTGGACGTCAGTTCGCGACAGTCAGACCACAGCCCGTTCCGGCGAGGCCCCGGGTCGCGGCTGACGCCTTACCAGGGCTACAGACCGCACGAATTATAGCCCGGCTAAGCGCAGCGCGAGCCGGGGAGTTTATTGCGGCTTTTTGGGTCGATACTTTTCCGGTAACTCCGGCACCGGGCTACAGACCGCACGAATTGTAGCCCGGCTAAGCGCAGCGCGAGCCGGGAAGTTTATTGCGGCTTTTTGGGTCGATACTTTTCCGGTAACTCCGGCACCGGGCGTTTATCATCGATCAGGTGGCGAATCGTCAGGATTGGGTGCCGCCAGAGCATCCGCGGCCCTGCCCAGCGCATAATCTGCTTCATTTCTTCGCGCTTCGCGGGCTGATAGCAGTGCACCGGACACTGTTTGCAGGCGGGTTTTTCTTCACCGAATACGCACTTATCCAGGCGCTTGTCAGCATAATCGTTAAGCGTCTGATAGTGTTCGGCGTCGTCGCGAGCATCCGGGCAGCGGCGCTGGTAGAGCGCAATCATGCTGCTAATGGTCTTTTTTTCCCGCGCAATACGTTTGCCCGCCATCGCCTGCACCTCCCCGATAAAGATGCATTCATAATACACATTCATGGAGGGCAATGCAGCCCATTACTCCCTGAGGATTATGCCGGTATGTCTACGTGCGCCAGCGGATTTTCCGGGAAGTAAACCCTACTAATATATTATCGGCAGCCGCTAATGCAGCGGTGGAGATCAGAACGGACGAACATCCCGATACGGCCGTTCCGCAGGTATGTCTGGCGCCGTAAGGGGCACCAGACCCTGCTTACCGTTTGCTTTATTTAAAAAATCGCCCGATACAGCGCTTTGATCTCTTCCAGATTGGTATCGCGCGGGTTGCCGCCGGTACATACATCGGCCAGAGCCGCCTGCGCCAGCCCGTCAATATCTTCTTCTTTCATTCCCACGTCACGCAGGCGCGCCGGAATATTGACGTCGCGGTTGAGCTGCGCCACCGCCTCTATCGCCGCCTTACGCGCCTCGGCAATCGGCATCGTTGCCGCCTGCTTGTTGCCAAGAGCTAGCGCGATATCGCGATATTTTTCCCCGGTATATTCGGCGTTATACGCCATGATATGCGGCAACAGCACCGCGTTCGCCACCCCGTGCGGCGTGCCGTAGAAAGCGCCCAGCGGGTGAGCCATGCCGTGAACCAGCCCCAGCCCCACGTTTGAGAAGCCCATCCCGGCGATATATTGCCCAAGCGCCATGCCTTCCGCGCCCTGCGCATCGCCCTGCACCGAGGCGCGCAGCGAGCGGCCGATGACCTCGATAGCTTTGAGATGCAGCATATCGGTTAACTCCCATGCGCCTTTAGTGATATAGCCTTCAATCGCGTGGGTCAGCGCATCAACGCCGGTCGCCGCTTTCAGGCTGGCAGGCATGCTGGCCATCATTTCGGCGTCAACGATCGCCACTAGCGGAATATCGTGCGGATCATAGCAAACAAACTTACGTCGATTCTGGACATCGGTAATCACATAGTTGATGGTGACCTCCGCTGCTGTACCGGCGGTGGTTGGGATCGCAATTATCGGCACGGCAGCGTTTTTGGTCTCAGCCCCACCTTCAAGGCTGCGAACGTCGGCAAATTCAGGGTTATTAATAATAATCCCTACTGCCTTACAGGTATCCTGCGGTGAGCCACCGCCGATGGCGATCAGGTAGTCGGCGCCCGACTGCTTAAACGCCTCAACGCCCTGCTGCACAACTTCAATAGTGGGATTGGGGATGACCTCATCAAAGATACTGTATGGCAGCCCGGCGCTCTCAAGAATAGCGAATACTTTTGTGGCAACGTTAAAACGAATAAGATCCTTATCTGTGACCACCAGCGCTTTTTTAAAGCCGCGTTTTTTAACTTCGTCGACAATACAGCTAATCGAGCCGGGGCCAAAATACGAAGTTTCGTTTAAAATCATTCTATAAGCCATGAGTGCTCCCTCAATCAGAGTGTTTGATAACTTTAATATTTAGCCCTACAGTAACGTGCCTGCTGTGGCCGTTTTATTATTCAATATCAAATAACACCCTGATTGCCTTGTTCGATGGCTCAATTGATTAATATCTTCAGCCTCAGCGCTGAATTTTGTCCAGTATACTGGACACCAGCGGTCATCTAATTTTATTTTTCCATCCGTAATGATGTGCAATATATGCCGTTGGATATTGTTATCTTATCGCTATATTATTGAAGTAGATCACATTATTTACCCTTCTACGTAAATATCACTCTATTTCATGAAAAATTCGTACTAGCGAACAACAATGGTTAACGGCTTCAATAGCCTTTACGCTGGCCGGGGCTGAAGTCTCTCTCTGGCGAATTACGTTGAAAAAGGGCGACTCCAGTCATCGGCCAGCAATTTAGCCAGCCCAAGGCTGGCCATCGGCGACGATAACCACGTTCTTAGATAATTATGCGCATGTTTCCCCCTCCCGCAGCGCTAAACGCCTTCCCGAGAAGAATGAACGAAATTGTCACGCTATAAAATAACACTCCAGAAACAAAAAAACATCATTTCATCTACAAAGGGTAACCTCTCCCCCATCAACCATTACGCAAAATTGTCATCTAAGAATAATCTGTCACGCTTGATAAATGTTTATCGCCATATGAATAGCGAAATGACTTAGATCTAAGAAGCCTAAGATATCAACCTTAAGAATATTCTCTATTATTTGCGAGATAGAACTCCTCAAAATACATAAAAATAAACAAAAAAAATCTAAGATTCCTATATTTATTGCAAACCCTGAAGCCTCTTGTTAGTATGACGCTTAGTCAATATTTTTATTATAAAAATACCATTTATGATGTTTGTTAATTTTAATTCTGATCACCTGACCATACTTCTCAAGGGGTAGTAGCAAGTGTCTGACTTTATATATTGACATTTCGCATCTGTCCGCTAACTCACGAGTAAGTAACCCCTCAGGCTCATGTTCTTTCAATACATAAAGAATATACTCTTGCTCTGGTACATTGACCCCGGAGAATTTATTAATGCCCATAGTGGTCATCAATGACCTTAAACTCTCAACGGCGGTAACAGAATTTTTATTTGAATGTGGGGTACAGGATGAAAATGAAATCTTCATGAGTCAGCTCCTTCTGTCATTCAGTGCGTGTCAGTATGGGTTACCCCCACGAAAACGGCAACATTAGCTTCAAATTTCAAGTTAAACAGTACATTTATCTGAAATTCACTTTTTTTTATGATAAAAACCCTGATATAAAGAGTGAATTTTTAATTCCGTGTGGAGATAAAAATGCGGTTCGATATAGAGGGATTTATTACATTTGATACCGAGGAGGCTTCCCTGGTCAATCTTCTGACCGGCGATTGTATAGAACTCTCAGCCACTTCCACTCGCCTCCTTACCAGTCTGTTGCAATACCGTGGGGATATTATTTCGCGAGTTGATATTTTTCAGACGGTGTTTGAAAAATATGGCGCCAGGCCATCCAATAGCAACCTGAACCAATACATCTCAACGCTCCGCCGCAGTCTTGCCGATCTTGGTATTGAGAAAAATGTAATTATCACGGTACCGCGAATTGGCTTTAAGATTTCTGATGAAGTCATTATCACCAGCGACAATGATTACTACTCCTCTTTCACTCTCCCGACGCTGACTCCAGAACTCCCCGCACGTAGTTTACTGTGGCAACACCGCAAGGCGGGCATGTTATTTATCCTCGCCGTACTGATAGTGATGCTTTTTTCACAATTCTTTATCCATAAAAAACAATCATCTGCCATAGTTTTTACGCAAGATAAATGTACTATTTACGGCTCAGAAGCCCTGCACGCGACAGAAATACTCAGAATAAAAAAACTGCTCCCCTCTGGGCTTGATTGTTCTAAGCCAAAGAAAATCTACCTTTTCAATCGACAAATAGATCAGGAACAAGGCTTAGGCATCTATATGGACATCTTCATACTCAAATGCGACAGAAAGTACCAGCAGTGCCACAGCTACTACTATAAGGAAATAAAAAATGCGTAAATACGCTCTAATATTTGCAGCCTGTTCCCTGGCGCTGACGTTAATATTAACGTTTTACATTCGTTTCAACCGCCATGACAACTTCGCCTGCGAATCACAGTACGATATTACCGAAAATATAGATGACAACATTCTACGCTCACAAGGCCTGCTCTCCGCAGAATTTTCCGATAACCGCCTCTTAATCAATCTTGAAGGATTACTCACCAACAACGCAGACAAATATATTGTTTCACGCACCATTGCTTTCACCTTAAAAACCAACACCGTCCCCAGCCATCTTTTTTATATAGCTGAAGTGCAAACCATTCGCCACCATTCTGATAATACGCCGGAAAATATTGCACAAAAAAACCTCTTTGCCAGCCAAACTAATGATAAAATCATCTATATAAATCAGATCAATGATGATACTATTTTATTCGGTAATCAAACGTTCCCACAATATGGTTGCCAGCGTCAGCAGCAAATCATTGATTGAGATTTATCTCATTAATTTTAATTATGACGATATCATGACCATACATTTACTTCCGACCTTAGCCAGTATCGCCAATATCATTGATATGATTAACCCACGGCTGAATCTGCACCATGTCAGAACGGCGTATATTGCATCACGCCTGGCTAATTTAGTCGATTTTACCGCAGCCCAACGGCGTAAAACGATACTGGCGGCGCTCATTCATGATGTCGGTGGATTAAATGAAAAATCACGTCTTGAACCACTTAATTACATCGATAACGAGCATAATAATCACGCGATCATCGGCAGCGAATTACTTAGCCGCATTCCGCTGTTTCGTCCGCTAAACAGAATTGTTCGCTATCATCACACCCACTGGCGCAACGGTCTGGGGCATTACATCGATGATGAGCTGGTTCCCGAAGAGAGTCATCTGCTGTTCTTTGCCGACCGTCTGGATGTGCTTTATTGCCAGCACCGCAGCGGCCATATCGCTTTTTTAAGCAAAAAGCTTGTTGAAATTGTCTCCGCCGGGGCAAACATTCTCTATAAGAAAGAGTTTATTGAGGCTTTCAGAACGCTCTCCGCAGATGAACATTTCTGGTCCGTCCTGGCTTCTACCGACTATCGCGATTACATCAAAGAGATCCCCAGGGTGAATAACGACACTATCTCTTTACACAATCTGCGCGATATTGCCGAACTTCTCTCTTTTATTATCGATCAGTTCAGCCAGCAGACGCCGTGGCAATCCGCTGCCGTCGGACATATTGCCGGTTTTCTGGCGACAAAAATGGAAATGAGTGCGACGCAAACGCTGAAAGTTGAGATTGGCGGGTTACTGCATAATATTTCCTGTCTGGATCACAGACCGTCGCCAAAGCAAACCGCATCGGCTGAGCAAGCACCTTACTCCTGGCATCCTATTGAAGGAATTGATGATATTTCTGAGTGGATAGCGACGCAAAATCGCCCAGTATCGTCCAAATTACCCCATTTCCCTCTTGAACCGGAAGCGATGCTGATTGCCGTTAGCCGACTGGTGGTTTATGCGTTAAGCGGGCCAAGAGCGGAAGAAAAATCGCTGGCGCAGTTAATTAAAAACAATCCGGGAGATGGAATTCCCCCATTTATGCTGCCCCTGCTCGCTCAATATGCCTCACAGATAATTCAGATATATCGCGCAACCGCGGGAGAAATAAAAGAGCTAGTGAATCGCATTGAGCAACTCACTAACTCCATTTAAAGACTGACCCGACCTGACTCAGGCGCTCAACCCGCCGTCCAGAACCAGCGTTTGCCCGGTCATATATTGACTCCCCTCACCGATTAAAAACGCCACGGCCTCAAGCACATCATCCGTTTCGCCCAATCTGCGCAGAGGTATTGCCTGACGCATCTCTTTGAGTTTGTCCGCCGGTATTTCTGCCAGCATCTCCGTACGAATCAGGCCCGGCGCAAGACAGTTTACCCGAATGCCGAATCGCCCCACCTCCAGCGCCAGCGAACGCGCAATACCGCTCATCGCCGCTTTGCTTGCGGCATAAGCCGTTTGTCCTACGTTGCCCTTTAACGCGCTGACCGATGACATCATCACGATAGAGCCTCGCCGCTGCGTCAGCATCGCTGGCAGCAGAACCCGATTCCAGTTCATCATGGAGATAACGTTGGTTTCCAGCACCTCACGCCATAGCGCGGCATTCTGATGAATATGCAAGCCGTCGCGCGCCATCCCGGCATTGTGAATTATCGCCTCCGGCGGCCCCCACGTGGTCAGCAGCTCCTGCGCCAGATGCTCAACCCGCAGCTCATCATTACCGTCGCAGGCGTATCCCTGTACCCGGTTGGATGAAGGCTCGCACTCCGCCAGGGTGGCGTCGATCGCCGCCTCGTTACGTCCGGTAAATACCACGTTCCAGCTTTGCGCCAGACCGGTCACCAGCGCCCGACCGATGCCGCGGCTGCCTCCGGTAATCAGTATCCATTTTTGCGCCATATTAGCTGCCTGACTCTTTACTGATGTACTGACACAGTTCGCCAAGAGTTATCCCTGGATTGTGAATAAACCAGTCCGCTTCCAGGGTAATGTTGAATTCGCGCTTTGCCAGCACCATCAGTTCGACGTAGTCGAGACTATCTAACTTCAGCCGTACGAGAGGCGTATTTTCATCGACTTCATCGGGCTCCAGATCTTTGGCATCACAAATCATTTCACACACTTTTTGCAGAACATCATCATACGGAATCATAAATTATCCTTAATTATCAAATAGTCGTTGGGCCAACTTTTAGCGTTACCACGCTCGTGATTATCTGGTCATCCAGCTGCGCCGCCGCCGCGACGCGTACTAAAGCCCCCTGAGCTATTTCGCCAACCACCAGCGCAGGCAGTAGCCAGAGCGACAGGGTATCCGGCCAAATCGGCGCACATTTCCCCATCATACGAGCGTCAAACACGACTTCCTGATGGGTTTGTACAACCGGATAACGGGTAAAAATCTGCTGCAAAGAGGTCTCACCGTGACCGAGCAGAGCCGCGATATTCTCCTGTCGCAGCAGCGCCCCATCGCTGATGAGCTGGCGAAATAACAGCGCGTCGAGAAACTGCCACTGCGCCAGGTCGGGCCAGGCGCTGTTGAAATGGGATTGCAGCGCAAGCAGCGTCTTTGGTGCAAGTTCGCTGGGCTGTTTTCCCGTCAGCGATTCCGGCTCGGCGGCGAGGCTCATCTGGCATGACAAACAGACTTCATCATCCTGCGGGCTGCTGACCGACGCGGCGGATAAGACGCGATTTTTCGCGGCTCCCGGAGTTAGCAGCCAGTCGCTATCGCACCAGAGCGGCCTGCGCAGGCGAACCACGCATTTCAGGTAGCGTTCAGAGCTGGATTGCGGATACGCCAGCCGCGACTGGACATCACGCTTCACGTCAAGCAGAGCGCGCATTCCGTGAACGCTCAGCCGGCTCCCGCCCATCTCGCGCGCAGCCGAGAGGTCAAAGTGAATGGGGTTGTCATCGCCGGAAAACGCCGCCCACTGCTGCGCATCGGCAAGGGTGTAGAAGAGCCGCGTCACGCATGTTTCTCCAGCACCAGCGCGGCGTTCGCGCCGCCGAAACCAAAGCTCAGATTGAGAGCCCGGCGGATCTCCCCACGACGATGACCTTCAGCGATATAGTCAAGATCGCACTGCGGGTCCGGCTCGGTCAGATGCGCCGTTGCGGGCATGATCCCCGCCGCCATCGCCTGCAGGCAGACAATCGTTTCAAAACTTCCCGCCGCGGCAATCAAATGCCCGGAGTAGGCTTTGGTGCTGGATACCGGTATTCGATACGCCTCGTCACCCAGCGCCTTTTTCAGCGACTGCGTTTCGTTAATATCGTTGAGCGGCGTAGAGGTGCCGTGAGCGTTGATATAGTCGAGGTCGGCAGGCTGGAGGTTTGCGCCGCGCAGCGCCCAGCGGATGGTTTGCTCGCGGGCCACGCAGTCTTCCGCCGGGGAGGTAAAATCCACCGCGTCGGAGAAATTGGCATAGCCGGTAACTTCCGCCAGGATCGTCGCTCCGCGCGCCAGGGCGCTCTCGCGCTCTTCCAGGCACAGCACCGCTCCGCCCTCTGAAAGCACGAATCCGCTGCGCTGCAGGCTAAACGGACAGCTGGCCCGCTCCGGCGATTCCGTTTCCCGGCTCAGCGCGCCAAGCACATCGATATTCCAGATGGCGCAAATGCTGTTCAACGACTCCCCGGCTCCGGCAAGCATCATGCTGGCGCGGCCAAAGCGAATCGCATCATAGGCCTCGCCGATAGCGATAGTGCCGGTGGCGCAGGCGGCGACCGGCGTATTCTGATAACCGCGCAAATTCCACAGCTGGCTACAGGCCGCGGTGGTCACGTTCGGCATGGAAAAGAAGCAGCTGAAAGGCGATGAAACGCCCGTTTTCTCAAACTCCGGTACCGCCAGGTAGCTTTCATCAAGCCCTGCCCAGCCGGAGCCGATAATTGCGCCGCACATTAGCGGGTCGTAAAAGCCGGTGGGCGCTTCGCCAGCAAAGGCCATCGCTACCGCTTCCCGCGCGGCGGCCAGCGCCAGGCGCGCGTGACGGGGGAGACGCCGGCGAATGGCGGCGGGAACGCCCTTCAGGCTGGGCTCGTTCTCTATCTGACCGATGAAATGAGTGTGAATACCATTAGCGGAGAGATCCACATAGCGGTAACCGTATCGATAATCCATGATCGCCTGCCAGCTTTCGGCTGCGCTATCGCCAAGGGGAGTCACCGCGCCATAGCCGGTTATCACCACGCGATAAGGGGAATTACTGTGACTCATTCTGGGATGTCCTCTGTTGCGGGTTATTGCCTCCCTGCGCCAGCCAAAGCTGCAAAGTGGCATAAAGATAGTCGTACTGGTTCTGCACGAGGCTGTTCTGCACATCAAGCAGCGCATCCTGCGCGTTCAGCAGGGTCTGATAGTCCACCGCGCCTGCACGATAGCGGCTTTCGGTGAGCGTCAGGCGCTGCTGGCCTAGCCGCAGCGATTGCAGCAGACGCTCGCGCTGCTCCTCGGCGTTAAGCCGCTTCTCTATCGCGTTGTCTACTTCCGACAGCGCGGTATAGGCCGTCCGACGGAAGTTCACCGCCTCCTGCTGTACCGTCACGCTGGCCTGCTCCACGGTAAGCTGTACCGTATTCCACTGGATAAAAGGGGCGGCGACGCTGCCGCCGACGGTGCGCAGGGGGTCGTTAAACCACTGGTTAAAAATTTGGCTTCCGGCGCTGAGCGTCCCCTGCAGCGAAAGCGTGGGATAGAAACTTAGCCGTGCGGCATCGGACCCCGCCAGCGCCGCGCGCAGGCGCGATTCTGCCGCCTGCAGGTCCGGCCTGGCGGCGAGGGCCGACAGCGGCGTGGCGCTGGCGATGGCAACCCGCTGACGAACGTCAAGGCCGGGCGCTTCATCGGTATGCTGGGCCGGAGGGCGATTAAGCAGCAGCGCCAGCGCGTTGCGCGAAATCGCCCGCTGCTGCTTCAGGCTTAACAGCTGATTCTGACGGCTGATAACCGTCTGTCGCGCCTGCAGTACATCAAGCTGTCCCACTTTTCCCGCCCGCTGCCAGGACTCAATTTGCGCCAGCGTCTGCCCGGCGATATCGAGACTCGTTGCCTGGTAAGCCATTTGCTGATTCAACAGCGCAATGTTCCAGTAGAGCTGCGCGGTGGTATCAATCGTTGACAGAATGGTCGCCCGGTAGTCCTGTTCGCTGGCAATCGCTTCCCACTCGCTTTGTTCTCGTATCCGCGCCAGCTTGCCCCACAGATCCAGCTCATAGCTCAGGGACAATGAGGCGCTGTAGCTCTCCTGCGAACCTCCGCTATTCAGCGGTTTTGAGTTACTGCCGGAGCCGTTGAGGCTCGCATCAGGGCTGATATTGGTCTGGGTTAATCCGGCGGAAATACGCGCCTGCTTGAGAGTGAGAGCGGCGGCGGCCAGATCGTTATTACTTTCCAGTACCTGGCCAATTACCCGTGAGAGTCGCTCGTCGCCGAAACGCTCCCACCAGCGGCCCCCAGCGTCCTGCGCCAGGGCTGCGCCCTGTCCTTCCGTCCGCTGCCAGTTTTCCGGCACCGACAGCAATGGGCGCTGATAATCGCTGCGGGTCAAACTGCCGCAGCCCGTCAGCACGAAAATTAACGGTAATAAAGTCAACGGTCTCATTCGCGGGCCAGCGCCTCCGTCGGGTTCAGACGCGCCGCCCGGCGCGCCGGAAAATAGCCAAACGTCAGGCCAATCAGGGCAGAAAAGCCGCAGGCCATCGCCACCGGCAGCCAGGTGAAGACCATAGAAAACTCCTGCGTCAGCAGCGCAAACAGGTTACCGGCGGCCCAGGAGCCTAAAACCCCCGTCAGCCCACCGAGCGCGCAGATCATCACCGCCTCAATTAAAAACTGATGCATGATGTCGGAAGGGCGCGCGCCGACCGAGAGCCGGATACCGATCTCATGCGTGCGTTCGGTCACGGAAACCAGCATGATATTCATCACCCCAACGCCGCCGACCAGCAGCGAAATCGCGGCAATCGCCGTGATCAGTAACGACATCGAGTCAGAGGTTTTTTGCAGCGCTTTGGCAAGCTGCTCGTCGGTCTGCACAAAGAAATCTTTTTTACCGTGCTCGCGGATGAGATGTCTTTCCACACGCTGCGAAGCCTCCCGTGGCGATAGCGTCTCCTGAAAACGCAGCGTCAGCGCTTCCAGCGGCTTATCGCCGGAAATCCGTTGCAGAAGCGAGGTATAGGGGATCCACGCCGACATAAATCCGCTGACCACCTTCGGCCCCGGCTTGCTGGCGATGCCAATCACCCGCCACGGCGCGCCGGCGATTTGCACAATTTTGCCCAGCGGGTCTTCATTGCCGGGAAACAGCGTCTCTTTGCTGGTTTCATCCAGCACCAGCACCGGTTCCCGGTCATCGACGTCCCGGCGGGTAAAACCGTTGCCATCGATAAAGCGGATCCCCTGCAAGGAGAAAAAGTCGGCGGAAACTCCGGAGAGGATAATCGACGAATCAAAGCCCTGACGCACCGCGGTGGTCATGCTGGAGACAATCGGCGAGACGCCCTGAACCCAGGGCTGTTTGCTAAGGCTGGCAATATCATCCAGCGACAGCGCCCGTTCCATATCCGGACGCTTGCTGCCCCAGCTGATGCCGGGGCGGATTTCGAGCGTGGTGTTACCCAGCTTGCCAATCTCGTTCATGATCGTCTGCCGGGCGCCTTCCCCCACCGCCATTGAAGAAACCACGGACGAGATCCCGATAATGATCCCCAGCATCGATAAAAAAGCGCGCATCCGATGGCCCAGCAGTGAACGCCAGGCCATACGCACCGACTCCCCCACGCTGCGCAGCAGCGAGGCGCGGCCATTATCCTGCACCGCCGGTAGCCGTTGGACGTCACGATTATCCCGCGCGCTACAGGCGTTGTCGGCGACAATCTGCCCATCGCTGATCTCGACTATCCGCTGCGCCTGCTGCGCCACCGCGCGGTCATGGGTGACGATTATCACCGTATGACCATCGGCGTTAAGCTGATGCAGCACCTCCATCAATGCCCGACCGCTGACGCTATCCAGCGCTCCCGTCGGTTCATCGGCAAGAATAATCTGCGCGCCGTTAATCAATGCCCGACAGACGCTGACCCGCTGCTGCTGGCCGCCGGAAAGCTGGGCCGGCTTATGCTGTAAGCGGCCATCGATGCCCAGCTTTTCGGCCAGCAGCGCAATGCGCGCCTGGCGCTCTGCGGCGGGCATCGCGGTATACAGCGCCGGGATGGCAATATTCTCTTCCGCCGTTAAATAGGGCATCAGGTGGTAACGCTGAAAAATAAATCCCAGCCAGCGGCTGCGCAGCTCCGCCAGCGCCGCGCTATCGGCCCGGTGGATGGCGATATCGTTAATATAAACCTCGCCGCTGCTGGGCTTATCCAGACAACCGATAATGTTCATCAACGTCGATTTACCCGAACCGGAAGCGCCCATTATCGCCACCATTTCGCCGGGCATAATGGCCAGAGACACGGATTTCAGCACCGGAATAGTCTGCGTGCCGGCAATAAAATGCCGAGTGACGTTGTTCAGCACGATTAACGGCTCAGCCATCAGACTGCCCCCGCGTCCTGCGGGATCACTACCCGCTCGCCGGGCTGCAATCCTTCAAGAACCTGCGCATACTGGCGGTCGTTAATCCCGATGCGGACGGTTCGCTCCTCGCTGCCGTTCTCCTTTTGCACCAGTACCAGATAACGCTCATCGCCGAGCGAACGCCCCAGCGCGGCGACCGGTACGCGCAGCGTATCTTTCGCCTGCGCGATGCGGATAAACACCTGGGCGGTCATCGAGGTTTTCAGCAATCGTTGCCGGTTATCGACTTCAAAGGTGCCGTTATAGTAGATGGCGCTGCTTTGCTGATTCCCGGCGGAAGCGCCAGCGTTTTGTTCTTCCAGCGCCTCCTGCGGCGCGGGCTGGACGTATCCCAGCTCCCCTTCATAACGCGTCTGCGGATCGGCGATAACGTAGAACCACAGCGGCTGTCCTGGATGAATTTTCTGAATATCGGCTTCGGAAATGCGCGTCTGTACCTGCATTTTATCGAGATCGGCCAGCACCAGAATGGTCGGCGCAATTTGCGAGGAGACGATGGTTTGCCCTTCTCGGGTGACGATGCCCAGCACTTCGCCATCCATCGGCGCGACAATGCGGGTATAGCCGAGGTTAGCGTTGGCGGTCTGTACGCTCATTTCCGCTTGCACAATCTGCGCCTCGTTGACCGCAATCTGCTGAACCTGCGCGGCATACTGCGCCTGCGCCTGCTCCAGATCGCTGCTCACCCCGGAACCGTCGCGGTACATCGCCTGTTCGCGCGCCAGCGCCTTGCGGTACTGTTCCAGCGTGGCCTCTGAGGCCAGCTTCTGCGCTCTGGCGCTGGCCAGCTGCGCGGTGGCGTTGCGTAAGTCGGAAAGCTGCAGCGTCGGGTCAATTTCGGCTAACAGTTGCCCTTTTTTTACCCGCTCGCCCTGACGCACGTACAGCTTGCGTAGCTGACCGCTGACCTGAGCGCCGACGCTCACCTGAACGGCGGGTTTGATAATCCCGCTCGCCAGCACCACCTTTTCGATATCTCCGCGGTCGAGCGCAACGGTATAGAGCGACTCGGCCTGCGCCGGACGCGATTGCTGGTAGAAAACGGCAGCGGTAATGGCCGCCGCCGCGACCAGCGCCAAAAGTAGCGTTTTAGGGCGGCGGAAAAATGCTCGCATCATTGGCCCGGCGCTCCCTGCGCAATATCGCGCAGCTCGCCTTCATTGAGGCGATAGACTCGCCTGAAGTGATGCAGAATCGGCTCGCTATGGGTCACCACAATCAGCGTCTTACCATGTTCACGGCAGTGCTGGCACAGCGCGGCGATCACCGTTTCCGCCGTTTCATCATCAAGATTGGCGGTCGGTTCATCGAACAGCAAAATGGGTCGGGCGCTGTAGAGCGCTCTCGCCAGCATCAGCCGCTGGCGCTGGCCTAAAGAGAGCGCAGAGTGGCTTTCGCGGATCAGCGCCTCCATGCCTCCCGGCAGCGCCTGCACCACCGGCCCCAGCGCCATTTTATTGACCAGAGACTCCACTCGCCCACGGTCGCTGTCGCTATACCAGGGATCAAACAGGGTGATATTTTGCAGTACCGAGGCGTTGAACAGGATGTCCTCCTGGCTCTGCAGCCACACCTGCGATGCCAGCTGCTGCGCGCTGGCCTCATCGTTGTTGAGCAGAATGCGCCCATGCCGGGCGGTAAAAAGCCCGGCCATCAGCCGCAGCAGGGTACTTTTGCCCGCGCCGGAGTCACCTACAATCGCTATCTGTTCGCCTGGCTCCAGGGTGAGATCAACGGCATTTAGCACCGGGCTTTGCGGGCTGTAATGAAAGCTCACCTGTTCGAAGGTCAGCCGCGGAACCGCCTCTCCTGCAATCGGGGAAAACAGCGGCGAAGCCAGCTCATGCCGGGTAAACAAGCCCTGCGCTCGGGTGTCGATTACGTGCAACTGCGATTTACGGATCACGGCATAAAATATCCGCGTCACGTAGGAGGTGAAAATCTGCCGTAAAAAGCTGTAGGCAAAAAAGTCACCGAGCGAGATAAGCTTTGCGTGCACCAGCGGCAGCACCACCAGCATAAAGACCACCATCTCAAGGCTGCCGGTCAGCTGGTACAGCCCCTCTTTTACCTGCTGGTAGATTTTTTGGCGCTGGAGGCAGGTGAAAAGATCGTGAGATAAGCGGGCAAACTGCGCTTTACGCTGGGTTTCCAGTCCGGCGGTTTTGATGGTTAATACCCCCTGCAGGGTTTCCATAAAAAAGTCGTTCAGCGTCGCGCTTTTTAGCTGGAGCTGCTGGGTATACCAGCGATCGCGGAATATCGCCCAGATGCTAATCAGCCCCATTACGACAATTCCCACGGCGGAAATCAGCGCCAGCACCGGGGAGATCCAGAACATAATGCCGATGGCGATAACGCAGATAATCCAGTCCGAGCGGAGTCCGTTATCCAGCTCAATTTTTTGCAGCATGCCGCTCTGCCAGGCGATAAAGCGGCTGAAAACGTCTCCCGGCGCGCGTTTTTCAAAGAAGCGCAGCGGGTTATTCAGCAATCGGGAAAAACCAACGTCGCTCTTAAGCAGGACAAAGCGGCGGATAAACCGCTCGCTGATGACCCTGACGCCCAGCGCTAACAGCGTGGAGACGACGAATGCGAGAATGAACCACAAATAGGGAAACGGCGTATTCTGCACATCAGAAAAAGCCTGATTGATTGCCCGACTGACCATCGTCGGCATCAAAAACAGCGTGAGCGATACCAGGAAGGTCAACAGCATCAGTTTATAAATGCCCGGTACCGCCGCGGTTTCCTTCAGGCTCATCGCCTTCGGCATCTCCTGCTGCGCGCCGGCAATAACCGGATCCTGATTAGCGATAACGCCGGGGGTATCTTCAAGGATCAGCGCATAGCCGCTAATCTCTTTTTTTAACGCCGAAAACGGCAGCCACTGCTGACCAATAGCCGGATTCATCACGCAAACGTAATCGCCTTTGCGCCAGGCCAGCAGCACGTAGTGGCTGGCGCCGTAGTGCAGAATGGACGGGAACGGCAGCGCATGGAGCTCTTCGTGATCGAACAGCACCGGCGCCGTGGCAATGCCAATCTGTTGCAGAATAAGAGATAAGTCGCTTAACGAAGTCCCGTGATCGGACGCCGGGAAAATTTCCCGCAATGCCGGTAGAGAACACTGAATATTCTGGGTTTGCGCCAGCATCGCAATACAGGAAAGACCACACTCATTGGTCTCTTCCTGGAAAACCATATCAGGGATAATCTTTTTCATTATTATACGTCAGTGATTAATAAAGTAGAGCGAATGGCTGTGCCATAAAAGCCAATCCTGCGGATAATCCCGCAGGGTATTTTCGATAATCGTCGGCAGATGTGCCGTGACCTCTTTCGGCGACAGCGGGGAATAGATTTTTATTTTGATCCCTTGCTGATAATAAAGGTGATAAAAAACCACCTTCGCCGACACGATGCGGGAAAAACGCTGTACGCCGCTATGTAATTTCGCCGGACGGTCAAATAGCCGACAGCTTATTTTCCCGGACTGCGCCTCATGGGTCTGTACGGTATAGTCGGCGGGAATATCGGGAAAAATAATCATATTTTCCCGCCCTTCCGAGACGTTGCTCATTAGCGCCATCAGCTCGCTGGCCAGCGAGGTATTATCCTGATGGATTGAACAGTAAGAGAGCGCGACGCCGCCCATTTTGCGGCTGGCGACGGTATAGCTTTCCGCGCTGGAAGAGACCACCACGCTGGCTTTACCCGGCGTTACCCTGGCTCCGACCATCGCGGCAAGGATATCCGACACGCAGTGCAGCGGTGCGAGAACAACCGGCGTTTTCTGCGCCGCCAGCGGAGCGACTACGGCATCCAGCTCTCGCGTACACGCCTGAATCTGGGACAGCGTGGCCGGATGCTGTCCCCAGGTCGCGCCCATCTCCAGCAGCTGGCGGCGTATGGCTATCCAGGCGGCGTCAATACACCCATCGGCCCCCGTCAGGCAGCGGTAGTTTTGCGTCGCCACGGCGGTGCGTCCGCGATATTGTCGCCCCAACAGCCGCAGCCAGCACAACGCCCGAGCCGCCACCAACAGCAGCGGCATAGGGGTAAAACGCATAATTCCACGCACTACCTTTTGACCGTAGCCAGTAAACGGGTGACTGCGCCAGATCAGCTGCGATGACCATTTTCTCAGGCTGAATACGCTCCAGACAATCAGAAAGCGCGTCACGCTTACTCCTTGTCCTGAGTTAACAGCTGACGCATATAGTCAGCAAATTCAGGAAACTGGCGATCTTTCGCCACCACGTATTTTTTATTCACAATAAATAACGGCGTGGCGTTTATGTCATAGAGTTCGGTAATCTTCGCCATATATTCAAGGCGTTCAGTAACGGCTTTACTTTGGCGTACCTGATGGTATTTTTCGACATCAATATTATTCTTTTTCAGCCAGCCGTTGAGCGCTTCATCGTCGGCTAAATTGATACCGCGGGTCATTACCGCGTTAAAAGCCTGGTCGCGCATCTGGCGCTCAAGCCCCATCACTTCAAGGGTGGCGAAAACCGGAGCATAAACCGCCAGGCCGTTTCTTTCAGCGGTAATATGGATAACTTCAAAGGTACTATCCGCAGGCAGTGTGCCGGCGAATTTCTCGATATCTTCCTCGTTCAACGCGCAGTAGTGACAGCCATAGGAGAGGACTTCAATAATGCTGTTCTTATGTTGTATTGGACTACTGGCAACAATTTCGTTATCAATTTCCCGTAACGCCGAAGGTTTACTGCTGTCCAGTGAAAATGTATTAAACACAAAGATGTGGTAACACAGCACGGTAATCAGTGACGATATTAATGCCACCAGAAACGTGTAGCCAATAATGGTAATAGGTTTGATCTTCATGTTGATAACTGACTCTTAAAAAACGGCGTCAAATATATGGAGGGTTTCCCCTCCATATACCACATCAGAAATTACTGACGGATGCTGTTCGGCACTACACACATACCGTCGGCAGCATTTTTCATAGTAACGGTTGAGTTACCGTGCTTATCAGTACAGGTAGTCACTTCTTTACAAGAAGAAACGCCACCAACAACCACTGTCTCGTAAGAGCTGGTGCAGGTTTCCTTGCAAGTTCCGCCAATAATAGCTGATGCTTCAATCATACTTAATTTTTGCATTTGTTAGATCCTTAACTATTTATATTGATATATGTTTTTCTTGCACTTACCTACTGGCTAAGTAACCTGCCAGTAATTCTTTCGATGTCATATTTATCCGCTGTTATACGCAGGGGGTGGCCACGATGCACTTGAAAATATTAAACAGCTCAACGTTATTTTTAGCGTTTAGCTTTTTCATCAGGCCTCGTTTACAGCGGCTCAGGCGACGAACATCAATTTGTTGTTCAGAGGAAATTTGCGATAATGACTTTCCTTTGAAAATTTCTTCCATTAACCACCAGTCATCACTGGAGATACTATTATTAAAATCCCTGGCGAGCCATTTCTGTCGGGTATAATTAATCAAAGAGCGACTGAAAAATATTTTTTTCGCTGGCATAGAATCAGCACCTTCGATGAACTTAAAAAAGTTATCCAGGGACTCATTCTTCAAAAGCCAGCTTGCTTCCGGGAGAAGTGAATGCAGCGCAAAGAATAAAGAAATATTATTCTCGCCTAACAAAATCACTAGCTGCTGATTTTCCCTGCAGTAATACTCTTTAATGGTGTACAGCGCATTAAACCGCTCATCCGGCAAACTATCGACATCGCAGAGGATCCAGCGTAGTTCATCTTTCTGCCTGGGCAGACGCAGCGTGCCGATCAGCTGTGAGAACTGATCGAGCCGCGAGAAAACATAATCGTCTTCATGCTTAGCCAGATCGGTAACCACGGAACGCACGCCTTCCGAAAAAAAGATGTTTTTATCGTAGAGAAAGAAATGACGGCTCATTTTTCATCATCCTTGATCTGTTCTACTGGTAATTTAGAGTGTAGTTCGCTGTTGCCTGAAAGGCGCCGGTGGTCAAGGTTTTGTTACTCAAGGCTTCCGGTTCCCCTTCCACAAAGGCTCTAAAATTTAGCTGCATGGTGGCATCAGAAATAGCCACCGCGGTCGTCGGCGTATTAAGTAAAATCGCCGTGCCGTTACTCTCTTCAAAACCAATACCAATACCGCTGGCAGAATTAGGCGCGACCGGCGTAATCGCCAGGCGGTCGCTCATATTGGCATTTTCCGTCCCGCTAAAGGTCACGGTGATGGAATTAAAAACATCGGTGCTGCAATCCTGAAGCTCAATAACAAACGCTTTAGGCTGCGATTTCCCTTCCGCATAGAGCGTGCGGGTTGAAATCTGGCCAAAATCCACGGCGATGTTTTTTGACGAAGGCACGATACTGCAACCGTGGGAAACCACGGTTCCCTTGAAGTTTAGATCGCCGCCAATCAGCTCCCCGATTGCATGCGCCGGGGTGGCCACGGGTAGCGAACATATGAGTATCATTGATGCGATTAATTGACGCATGCTATCCCCTTACTGAAACTCAGCGACCACGGTGGCCGATGCCTGGAAATCCCCTTCGAGAACGTTGGTCCCGGCATTCGCAATCGGCGCGGCAGTCAGATTCCAGGTTCCCTGATTGTTATTAAAACCCGGGACGTCATAAAACTTATTCGCGGCGACTAAATTGCCGCCAGAATCTTTCAGGATAATGCCGAGATTAGAGCGGTCGACCGCGCCAGTCGTTCCTAAATAGTCGCTATTAAAGCTGGCGGTATTCGCCTGCTGAATTCCCAGACGTATATTAAAAGTGCCGGTAGCAAAACTTCCCCCTTCGCACTTCACCTGAATCGGCACGGACTGGCTATAGTTGTTGCCGTTTAGCAGTGAACCAGAGCTCGGGATGGTGTTAAAATCAACGGTAATCGGCGCACCAGAGTTAACGATACATTTGTCCGGTACGGTAATCACCCCGGAATTAATTCGGACAATCGACATTGGCGTACTGCCCATTCCAACGCTGTAATCCCCCAGACGACCATAAAGTTTGGCTATTTCAGTACCTAACAGGTTTACGCCGTTAACAATCGGCTTGGTGATCATAAACGTCACCCGCCCCTGAGCGCCGGACTCAAAGTTATTAAACTGAGTGGTGGGCGGCACGCATTTGTTCTGAAACGCCCGGTTAGACTCATTATTAAAAGGGACCGGAAGATATTCCATACGCTGACCACGGATATAAATTTCAATTTTCACATCCATGTAATCATTCAGTTTTAAATAGCCTGGCGAGCTCCCCTGCTGCAGCAGCGAAGCAGTAGCAGAGTAAAAAATAGCCTGATTTTCCATAGGGATAGTACAGCTGGCTATACCAGAGTATTGTTCACCCAGTGAGAAAACATAGGGAATAGTCGCCCCAATACTATTATTGGTAATATCTTGATTGGCCACATCGATATTATAGGTTTTAGGCCCGCCAACCGGCGTAATCTCCCCTTCAACCGCGCTGGCGTACTGGGATAATAAGCCGCCAAAAAGTAAAAGCGTGGCGCAAGATTTCCGCCCAATAACCATTGTCACCATCACAGATACTCCATTTTTAATCGCAGCAGTCCGCTAAAATTGCCCGCAGACACGTTTCGTCCGGTTGACTCCAGTACCGCCAGAAACGTCAGGCTGCTGTCGCCGGTTTTTACAACAAACGGCGGCTGGGTCTGGTTAATATCCAGCGCTCGCTCTTTGGTATCCAGCAGGCGAATACCAGCGCCGGAAATGCTGCCGGTCAGGCGCAGAAGCTGGCGATTATTCTCGTCCGACTCGCCGATAAAAGTGAGCTGTATCGCCTGCTCGCTGGTGGTGTAAAGATGTTTGCTATTGCCCGTTGTCCTGGATGCGATACTGTCGCGCGCCTGGGAAGCGCCTTTCAGACAATCCCTGAGTTCGACGCGAACCAGCACCGGCTGGCTACGGTCACCGGCCTGGTGAAAACGCCGGGCGCTAATTTCGCCCATTTCAATAATCTGCAGGCGGCTTTGCGGGGCAAGCACGCAAGGCGAGGCATACACAGAGCCGTTGAAAATGACGTTACCGCCATCCTCCCCCTGATGATCCCGGTTATAGTGCTGCGGCTGTAGAGGAATATCAGCGTCGGCCAGCGCTGGCATACTGATACCGAATACAAACAGTGCTAATAGCGATAGGCGCGTTTTCATCATCAGGTTCCTCTTTAATTACCCTTGCTGCGATGGTGGCAGCGCTTTACAGGTATTTCCTTCACAGCGATATTTCAGCTCCGGATGTCCGCCATAATCATTCACATACATCATCGCAAAATCTCTGACGCCGCCATCGGTCACGCTGAACTCCAGACTGGATTTCGGCGCAATCATAATTCCCGGGAATTTGGTGATTTTTTCACCCTTAACGCGGGACAGGCTAATAATAGTGATGTAATAGGGCGTCGGATTTTGCGCGGTCATCTTATTTCCGCTCTTTTGAAAGACGACCTGGTCCTGCCATATTTCGCTTTTGCTTTTGGGAATAATAGCCGTCGGACGGAAAAATAATTTAATCCGCGACTGCATAGCCAGCTGCAGGACGTTCGCTTTATCCGGCTTAGGCGGAATTTCCCGCACGCTTAAATAAAACAGACTTTCGCGGTCCTGCGGCAGCTGGTTGATACCATCTGTTTTTGTGACCCGCGCGACCCCTTTTTGCCCGCCGTTAATGCGCTGCAAAGGCGGTAAAACAACCAGCGGGGAGGTAATCTTGTTACCCTTGCTGTCTTCCACCCACGATTGCGCCAGAAAAGGAATATCCGGGCTGGTGTTGGTCAGATTCGCGCTCGCCGAGCTATCTTTACCGGTGATTATCAGACGCGTGCGATCCAACGAAACGCCCGCCTGGGCGGTACCGCTTACCGCCGCCAGCATCAGAACGCCCATCCAGCAGAGTTTGTTGCTTGTTATGCTCATTTTTGGCCTTTTATTACAGTCACTGTCATTTACACGGCAATAGCGCGGCTGTCGAACGACGCTCTATGGTTGGCGGGATGGTAATCTGACACTGCTTTTTCCCGCTCCACACTACGTTTAACAGCTCTTGAGGATTCACCCCTGCCAGCCATCCCTGCCCACCTTCCATAATCATCGATACGCTCACGCCATCACCGTTGATAACCTCGGCGCCAAACGGCGGGTAGGTACCGTCAGCCAGACGAATAATGCCCATCAATTTTTCACCCTTCGCCATGCCGAAGGTCTGATAGCCAATGGCGCCTTCGGTTAGCGTGGCGGTGCTGATAGCTTTCGCCGGCTCAATGGATTCCGACATCGCATCAACATCAACCCGGGTATCAAAGCTGTTGTAGCTCACGATGTCCGGAATAACGGCGATGCCGAAATTATTGGTTCTTGATTTCCCGTCATTAAGCGGGACATCGCCAATACCGTTGGTATTCACCATCACGCGAGCCGTATTGAGCGTCGCGCCGCTGTTGTGAATCGCCGCTCCGTGTCGCGTCGCAGTAAAGCCGCCGCGCAGGGTACTGCTCAGGGAAATATAGTGATCCTGCTGATAGCTGGCGTTGCTGTTGATTTCGGCATACTGCGAGCGACGCTGATAGTAGCCATCGACGTTGGCATAACCGCTCTGGCTTGCCCCTGCACGCAGCCGCCACAGGTTGTTGTAGTCGCTGCTGTCGGTATACGAGAGCATCGGGCTGGTTTTACCGTTATTGGTCTGCACGTCGAGGCCGGTCCATTTGCTGTCACCCACGGGAATCGAAAGTGAGAAAGCAATTGAGTCGTCTTTACGCCCTTCATAATCAGAACGGTAGGCCGAAATATTGGTGGTGATCCCCCGAATATTACCGACGTTAAATGAACGCCCTAACGAGATGCCATAGCGATCCTGACTGCTTCGATTCCAGTAATTCTGGTGGGTATAGGTCAGGAATACGGTTGTCGCCTTGCCCGGCTCATCGGCCCAGAACGTTTTGTTACCGGTGATGGTATACACTTCTTTTTCCCGGCCAAGACTGTCGTAACCTTCGTAACGCTCGTTGAGATATTGCGAGAAAGAACGGAAGTCCTCCTGCGAAAAGCGATATCCGGCGAAGGTAATTGAACTGTTATATTCGTCAAAGGTTTTCGCGTAGCTCAGCTTAAACGAGGTTCCCTTGAGCCGTTTTTGATTTGACTGCTTGCTGTAGGATTCCGTGGCATCCAGCGAGAGCGCGCCGAGCACGCTGAGATCGCGCCCAATACCGGCGGAAACCGCGGTATATTCGGCCCCTGCGCTTTGTAAGCCGCCATACAATGACCACGCGTTGGTAATCCCCCAGGAGAAATCGCCGGAAGCAAATCCTGGCCCCTGAATTTTATGGCTATAGCGGGACGGCGCGCCGACCGCGACGTTATAGCGCACGTAGCCAGGGCGCGTAAGATAAGGAATGTTGGCGGTGTTGACCTGGAAGGTCGAGATTGAGCCATCCTGTTCTTCTACCTGAACGTCCAGCGTACCGCGCACCGAGCTGCGTAAATCCTGAATGTTAAACGGCCCTGCGGGAACCGTAGTTTCATAGATAACACGCCCGCTCTGCTTCACCGTAACTTTGGCGTTAGTCTTAGCCAGGCCGCGAATCTCCGGCGCGTAGCCCTGCAGGTTCGGCGGCAGCTGACGCTCATCGCTGGCGAGATTAAGCCCGGTAAAACGCACGGTATCGAAGACCTGAGAATCAAGATAGATCTCCCCTGCCGTTAGCTTTGCCGCCATCATCGGCAATGGGCGATAGGCGTAGATCTGATTCATGTCGAAATCAAACTGGTGCGTCGCGCTGTAATAGCTGGTCTGATATTCACCACGCAGGCGCCAGCCGCCGAGGTTAATCCCGGTCTGACCATATCCGCTCAGGGTGCTGTAATCTTCATGCATATCCAGCTGGCGGGTATATTGCCCGGTCAGACTATAGTCGAGCAAAAATCCGCCGATACCCTCGTCCCAGCGCTCCGGTGGCGTCCAGTTTGGATCGTTGTATTTCATATACGCCTGCGGAACGGTGATATCCAGTACACCGGCGTAGTTGCTGAGCGTAGCGCCCGGCAGGCTGAGCAGGTTATAACAATCCGCAAACGGCTGGGCGACCTTCAGCTGCGCTTCTTCTTTCAGAGCCAATCTTGAGAAGATTTCACCATTAATACAGGCCTGAGTATGCTTCTCATCCTTAGAAGCCAGATAACGAACCTTTTGCTGCCCCACGGCCTGGCCATTTATTTTTATATCCAATAAATATTCGCCCGGCGGAACATAGTTGTCGGTAGCAAAACGGGTTAAGTCGATATTATCGCGGTCGGCGGCATCCAGTACGTCGGTATTGAATTCCACATCACTTGAAGCGCAAGCCACAGAAGCACAGCAGAAAAAAAGCATCTGAGAGAGGATTATTTTTATTTTTAGTTCTGCTGACATGACTATTCATCCCGAATCAATCAGTAAAATATCGTGCGCGACAAACAAGCTAAAACAGAAATAGCTGGCTTGTTTCTAGTTGTAATCCATAAAAAAACGAGTAACGGCGTAGAAATCCCCGGCCTTAATATGTTGCTGAACGGGTACCAGCGAGGCGGTAAATTTCAGCGTATTATTTTCATCACTCAAAAGATAACCTGAAGAGGGTTCTCCAAAGGTTAATATTTCCCCATGGCGATCGCGAATTTGTATACCAAATCCCTTTCCCTCGCCATCCGGAATTAATACTGTGGGGTCTTGTGATGAAGCATTGCCGGTAAAAGTAATGGTGGCATAAGCACCAGGCGTTGATTGATTTTCGCTGCCGAAAGATTCACAACCGACTAAGCGCACCAAAAAAGGCCGAATAAGTTTACCTTCTTGATCCATATTTATATCACGAGCGGAAATATTACCGAAATCCACCCACAGCTCCCGCGACTCAGGATCAATATCGCACGCGGCAGCAACCAGCTCCCCAGAAAGCGCCAGCTGCCCGGGCGTAAAATTAGTACTCGAAGCATGTCCGGAAAAGAGTAATACCGATACAAATAATGCCATCAGTCTCTTTTTCTCTGTATCCTTAACCATACTCAGAATTCCATATTATCTGGTACAAATTCCAATATCGCGGGGAGAAACCTCCCCGCGAGCGACAATTCAAAATCGATTATTGATAATCGATAGTGAAATTGATCGTTGACTGGAATGCACCCGCGGTTACGGTAGTTGTAGAACCGCTCGCTGCTGCTTCCGCTTTCAGGAATGCCACGAAAGGAATGGTGTTGGTACCGTCAACCAGAGTTACCGGAGTAGTCTGCGCGCCCCAGGTAACAGTCTGGCTAGCGCTGTCTTTCAGGCCGATACCTGCACCAGATGCGGTACCAGAAGTGAATGCAGCCAGAGTAGGATCGTTCGGGTTAACCGAAGTCGGGGTATAGGAAACAACGGCGCTGCTGGCGATGGTAGTATCGCAGTACTGCAGCTCGATGTTTTTGGTTTCAGTTGCCTGGCCACCGCCCTGCAGCAGGGAAACTGGAACCTGACCAAAATCAACGGTTACCGGGCTGGAAGACGGAGCTAAACCACAAGCGGTATTCACCAGCTCACCCTGAAGCTCAATCTGGCCATTAGTTGTATCAGCCAGAGCAGACATTGAGCCGAGAGCAGCAGTTAATGCCACAGCCATAGCAACTTTATTCAGTTTCATAGAAAATTCCTGCGTTATAAATTTTTATCCTAAAAGAGTAAGAGCTATTAAATTGCCAGGGTGTACCCTCATAACAATTTCCAGCCCTCCGCATCACCGAAAAATCCGTTTCAATAATTAGACTATTAATGAATATTAATAATTTAATTAAAGCCAGATCCCCCTGGTCGACAAAAATACTAACAAATCATTTTTTAGGTAAAAAGAAATACATTCATCAAAGAATTAAAAAAAGATTTAACCTCGCGAACAATGCCGCGTCAGAAAATTAACTCGCAGACCTCTGGGATATATCCTAAAAACAAATAGCGACAGGTAATTAATAGTTGAGGGGGTCAAGAGTTTACGGTTAAATAATTTTAACATAGATCACAATTTATTAACAAAGACATCTATAACATGTGTCCGGCTGCCAGCAGACTATAGTACAAAATTACGCAGCCGCTATGATTGGCCAGCAAAGTCAACCAGCGCCCACAGACAAAACCTTCTCTGTTCGCCAGTATAGCTTTATCCTCTGCCTCCCCTTCTCCCGGCAAGCCGCCGTCTCTTCTTGTTTTCCTGACCTGAAGACTCCGTTATCATGCGGCTTATGAGCAAATGAAAAGAAATGCACAATTTCACGGGAACCAATGAGCCAGCGCGCGACGTCATAAAAACGATAAACTTCGCTAACTCATTAAAACTTAAGAAAATGGACATCAAAAACTGATGAGTACACTAGAGAATCTTGACGCCCATACGCCCATGATGCAGCAGTATCTCAAGCTGAAAGCTCAGCATCCGGAGATCCTGCTGTTTTACCGGATGGGAGACTTTTACGAGCTGTTTTATGACGATGCGAAACGCGCATCTCAGCTGCTGGATATCTCGCTGACTAAACGCGGCGCTTCCGCGGGCGAACCCATTCCGATGGCCGGCATCCCGCACCATGCGGTAGAGAACTATCTGGCCAAGCTGGTTAATCAGGGCGAGTCGGTCGCTATCTGCGAACAGATTGGCGATCCCGCCACCACTAAAGGGCCGGTTGAGCGTAAAGTCGTACGCATTGTGACTCCCGGCACCATCAGCGATGAAGCGCTGCTGCAAGAGCGCCAGGATAATCTGCTGGCCGCTATCTGGCAGGACAGCAAGGGCTTCGGCTACGCAACCCTCGATATCAGCTCCGGCCGCTTTCGCCTGAGCGAACCTGCCGATCGCGAAACCATGGCGGCAGAGCTCCAGCGCACCAATCCCGCCGAACTGCTGTACGCGGAAGATTTTGCCGAGTCTTCGCTGATCGAAGGCCGCCGTGGCCTGCGCCGCCGTCCGCTATGGGAATTTGAAATCGACACCGCGCGCCAGCAGCTAAATCTGCAGTTTGGCACTCGCGATCTGGTCGGTTTCGGCGTGGAAAATGCTCCGCGCGGCCTGTGCGCCGCCGGCTGTCTGCTGCAATACGTCAAAGACACCCAGCGTACGTCATTGCCGCACATTCGCTCCATCACCATGGAACGCCAGCAGGACAGCATCATTATGGATGCCGCTACGCGCCGCAATCTGGAGATAACCCAGAACCTCGCCGGCGGTATTGATAATACGCTGGCCTCGGTACTCGACTGCACCGTCACCCCGATGGGTAGCCGTATGCTGAAGCGCTGGCTGCATATGCCAGCGCGCGATACCGCCCTGCTGGTAGAGCGCCAGCAGACTATCGGTGCGCTACAAGAACGTTACGCCGAGCTCCAGCCAATACTGCGTCAGGTTGGCGACCTCGAACGTATACTGGCTCGCCTTGCCCTACGCACCGCGCGACCGCGCGACCTGGCGCGCATGCGTCACGCTTTCCAGCAGTTGCCGGAACTGCGCGCCATGCTGGCCGACGTTGACTGCAAACCGGTACAGCAGCTACGTGAAAAGATGGGCGAGTTTAGCGAACTGCGCGAGCTACTGGAGCGGGCAATTATTGATGCACCGCCGGTGCTGGTTCGCGACGGCGGTGTCATCGCCCCCGGCTATAATGCTGAACTGGACGAATGGCGCGGCCTGGCCGATGGCGCGACCGATTATCTCGATAAACTGGAAATTCGCGAGCGCGAGCGTCTGGGCCTGGATACGCTGAAGGTGGGCTATAACGCCGTTCACGGTTATTACATCCAGATTAGCCGCGGTCAGAGCCAGCACGCGCCAATCCACTACGTCCGTCGTCAGACCCTCAAGAATGCCGAGCGCTATATTATTCCTGAGCTGAAGGAGTATGAAGACAAAGTACTGACCTCCAAAGGGAAAGCGCTGGCGCTGGAGAAACAGCTGTATGACGAGCTTTTCGATATGCTGCTGCCGCATCTTGGCGACCTGCAGCAGAGCGCCAGCGCGCTGGCGGAGCTTGACGTGCTGGTGAACCTCGCCGAGCGCGCGGAAACGCTGAACTACTGCTGCCCGACCTTTAGCGATAAACCGGGCATTCGGATCAGCGAAGGCCGCCATCCGGTGGTTGAGCAGGTACTGAAAGAGCCGTTTATCGCGAACCCGCTACACCTTGCCCCGCAGCGAAGAATGCTGATTATTACCGGCCCGAATATGGGCGGTAAAAGTACCTATATGCGCCAGACCGCGCTAATCGCGCTGTTGGCCTATATCGGCAGCTACGTTCCGGCGGAAAAAGTGGAAATCGGCCCCATCGATCGTATCTTCACCCGCGTCGGGGCGGCAGATGACCTGGCCAGCGGCCGCTCAACCTTTATGGTAGAGATGACCGAAACCGCCAATATTCTGCATAACGCCACCGAGCACAGCCTGGTGCTGATGGACGAAATTGGTCGCGGTACTTCAACCTACGATGGCCTGTCGCTGGCGTGGGCCTGCGCGGAAAATCTGGCGAATAAGATTAAAGCTCTGACGCTGTTTGCCACCCACTACTTCGAGCTGACCCAGCTGCCGGAAAAAATGGAAGGCGTGGCCAACGTCCACCTTGATGCCCTGGAGCACGGCGACACCATTGCCTTTATGCACAGCGTGCAGGATGGCGCGGCCAGCAAGAGCTACGGCCTGGCGGTTGCGGCGCTGGCGGGGGTGCCAAAAGAGGTGATTAAGCGGGCGCGGCAGAAGCTGCGCGAGCTGGAAAGCATAGCGCCGAGCGCTGCCGCCACTCAGGTAGACGGTACGCAGATGTCGCTGCTTTCCGCTCCCGAGGAAACCTCACCGGCGGTTGAAGCGCTGGAAAACCTTGACCCGGATTCGCTGACCCCGCGCCAGGCGCTGGAGTGGATCTACCGCCTGAAAAACCTGGTTTAGTTCCATTAATATGAAAAACGGCAGCGCTTAGCGGTGCTGCCGTTTTAGAAAACACGAGAATGGGTGCGAGAGGATGCGTCCTGACAACCAATACGCGGGGTCTCCCCCGCGCTGATGCTACTTCTTCGATTCGTAAGCGAGAACAGCTTTAAACTCCATACTACGCTCTTTAATACTCAGCTCACACAGCGAGCTTCGTACCAACAGCGTAAATCCCAGTACCGTAATACACAGTACGATGATTGCCACAAGGGCATATTTTGTCAGCATGTCTTGCCTCCCTGCAAAGAAGAGACTAACATCTGAATTGTCGATGTTCATTCGTTAGCCTCAGTTGATAGAAATATCTCCTGGGGCTTTCGTCTATCTGAATCCTTATAAATGCTCAAAGCCAGATAGCCTCAAGCACCCGCCGCTATTCTATATTTTCCCGGCCGCCATGATTATCGGAAATTCGTTAAACGCGTTGCTTTTATTATCAACTGGAAGAAGGCTCGCAAACGTATCTGCTTTATCAACCATTTTGACATTTGAAAGATTAATTAATAAATCTTTTGCATTGATTAACCAAACAAATAAAAAAGGCCCGACTAAGCGGGCCCGTTTATGTTAGCGTTTATCTTCCGCCAGCAGCGGTGGAATATGCGGTACCATCGGTGCTTCATCAATATCCTTCTGCGTCATACGGAACGCTTCCGGATAATGTTCCCGACTGGTGCGGCGTAGCGGCTCGGTATCGCGCCAGGTATAGAAACAGTGCTGGCACTGAAATACCGTCCAGACATCTTTTACCGGCGATTTTGCCAACACTTCAATATGTTCATCGGCGCAACGTGGACAAATCATCTTTTTCTCCTTATTTACGGTTGGCCAGCATAGCGGTCAGTTTTTCAGCCCAGGCTTTGGTTTCAGGAAGATCCTGTACCGGCTGGCTGTAGTGGCCGCGGAGATCCGGCGCAACCGGCGTAGTGGCGTCGATAATCAGTTTGTCAGTGATGCCCGCCGGGCTGGAACCAGGATCAAGCTCCAGCACCGACATATTCGGCAGCTGCACCAGATCCCCCGCCGGGTTAACCTTCGACGACAGCGCCCACATCACCTGCGGCAGGTTGAACGGGTCAACGTCTTCATCAACCATAATCACCATCTTCACGTAGCCCAGACCGTGCGGCGTGGTCATCGCCCGCAGGCCAACCGCGCGGGCAAAGCCGCCGTAGCGTTTTTTAGTGGAAATTATCGCCAGCAGGCCGTGGGTATACATCGCGTTGACGGCCTGCACTTCCGGAAACTCAGCCTTCAGCTGCTGGTAAAGCGGCACGCAGGTGGCCGGGCCCATTAGATAGTCGATTTCGGTCCACGGCATACCGAGATACAAAGATTCAAAAATCGGTTTTGTGCGATAAGAAACTTTATCGATACGCACCACCGTCATATTACGCCCGCCGGAGTAGTGGCCGGTAAATTCACCAAACGGCCCTTCGATTTCACGTTTGCGGCTTTCAATCACCCCTTCGAGGATCACCTCGGAACCCCACGGCACGTCGAAGCCGGTCAGCGGCGCGGTAGCAATAGGATATGGGCTTTCGCGCAGCGCACCCGCCATTTCATATTCCGACTGATCGTATTTCAGCGGCGTAGCGCCCATCAGGGTGATAATCGGATCGTTACCCAGAGTAATGGCAATCGGCAGGTCTTCACCGCGCTCTTCCGCTTTGTGCAGATGCAGCGCGATATCGTGCATCGGCACCGGCTGCAGGCCGAGCTTACGCTTGCCCTTCACCTCCATGCGGTAAATACCAACGTTTTGCTTGCCAAAATTGTCCGGGTCGAGAGGATCGCGTGAAACTACGCAGGCTTTGTCGAGATAAAAGCCGCCGTCGCCGTCATTGAGACGGAACAGGGGCAGAATATCGAACAGATTGATCTCCTCGCCGTCGACGGTATTTTCCGCCCATGCCGGATTGGCCCGCCGCTCCGGCGACACCGGGAATTTATCCCAGCGACGAATAAACTCGTCGATCTGCTTTTTCACCGGCGTATTCGGCGGCAGGCCCAGTGAAATTGCGTGATTCTGCCAGGAACCAATAGTGTTCATCGCCACGCGAGCATCAGTAAAACCGCGAATATTGTCAAACCACAGCGCCGGCGCGCCATCGCCGATACGCCCGGTGGCGTTTGCCGCCGCGGCCAGATCCGGCTCCGCATTCACTTCTTCGCTAATTTTCAGCAGCTGCCCCTGGTCGTCCAGCGCCTGTAAAAAGCCGCGCAAATCATCAAAAGCCATTATTCATTCTCCTGTGAAACATTCTCTACCGCCCGTAACCCGTTCCAGCGGCGCGCTTTGTAATACTCCAGCCCAAACTGATCCAGCACTCGCGTGACGACGTGGTCAGTGACGTCCTCAATAGTTTTGGGATGGTTATAGTAAGCGGGCATGGGCGGCACCATCGCCACTCCCATGCGGGACAGAGCCAGCATGTTTTCCAGATGGATAGTGCTCAACGGCATTTCGCGCGGTACCAGTACCAGCTTACGCCCCTCTTTCAGCACCACATCTGCGGCACGCCCAACCAGCTCATCGGCATAACCAGCACGAATTCCTGCCAGCGTTTTCATACTGCAGGGGATAACAATCATGCCGTCAGTACGAAATGAACCTGATGAGATGACGGCGGCCTGATCCGCCGGGCTATGTGAGAAATCGGCCAGCGCCGCCACTTCGCGGGCGCTCCACGGCGTTTCCAGCTCAATGGTGGTTTTAGCCCACTTTGACATCACCAGATGCGTTTCCACTTCCGGCATCTCACGAAGCGCTTTTAGCAGCGCAACGCCTAACGGAGCCCCCGTCGCTCCGGTCATCCCTACAATTAACTTCATCATCGCCTCATTAATTGTTCGTATACGAACATTTTATTAAAACTACGCTTGATGAGCATTTCTCGCAAGTTTGTTCGTATACGATCGCATTTTTTATCAAAACAGGAAAAATGCTCAAACGCCTTGCGAACGGCTATCATAGAAACCGACGGTTTTATTACGGAGTTGTCATGGAGTTAAAAAACGAGGCGTTTCATATGCTGCGCCAGCTTTTTCAGCAGCACACCGCCCGCTGGCAGCTTGAACTGCCGGATCTGACCAAACCGCAGTACGCGGTGATGCGCTCAATTGCCGAGCATCCGGGTATTGAACAGGTGACGTTAACGGAAGCGGCGGTCAGCACTAAAGCGACGCTGGCGGAAATGCTGAGCCGAATGGAGAGCCGTGGGCTGGTTCGCCGCGAACACGATCCGGCGGACAAACGCCGTCGGTTTGTCTATTTAACCGCCGAAGGCGAAGCGCTGCTGGCGAACTCAATGCCGCTGGGCAACGCCGTCGACGAAGAGTTTTTAGGTCGGCTGAACGATGAAGAGCGCCAGCAGTTTTCGCAAATAATCCACAAGCTGATGGCGCAAGAACAAAAGAATTAACCCTGGCGTTGGCGTAAAAAATCGATGAATGCCCGGACTTTAGCCGGAACATGCTGAGCATCCGGGTAGACCGCGTACACTCCTTGGGGCGGAAAGCTAAATTCTGGCATTACCTGAACCAGCGAATTATCCGCCAGCGCGGCCGCCGCCAGCCATTCAGGCAGAAGCGCGATCCCGCAGCCCGCGAGCGCAAAAGCCATCAGCGCGCTGGCGCTATCCGCCGACAACCGTGGGGCCCGGTTAATTTCAAAGGCCACGTTCTCGTTATGCGGCCCGGTGAGCTGCCAGCGCAGCGGCGCGGTCAGACGTTCATGAATAATCCACTCCGCCTGGGCCAAATCTTCCAGCGTCTCCACGGCATGACGCGCCAGCCACGACGGGGCGGCAAGCGGAACAATAGCAAAGCGCGATATCAACGCCGCGCGATAGCGTGAATCCGCCAGCGTTCCAAGGCGGATCGCCACATCAAAGCGCTCGGAGATTAAATCCGCGTGGAGAGACGATGAAACATGGCGAACGCGAAGCGCGGGATGGCGCTCGCTGAATTCCGCCAGCGCCGGAACAATCACCTGAGCGCCATATTCCGGCGTCGTCGTGATCCGCAGCTCTCCGCTCAGCCCCACATGGCAGCCCCGTACTTCATCCTGCAGATTTTCCGCCGCTTTCAGTAGCGCGACGCCGCGATGATAAAACAGCGAACCAGCTTCAGTCAGCGTAAGCCGCCGGGTCGACCGCAGCAGTAAGGTAACGCCCAGTTCGCTCTCCAGCTGGCGGACGTTAAAGCTAACCACGGCCTTGGTCTGCCCAAGCGCTGCGGCTGCAGCGGTAAAACTTCCGCTATCTACCACCGCCACAAACATCGTCATTCGCTGCAGGTTCAGCATCCTGGCACCCATTGTCAAAAAATTTCAGACAGTATATCTCTGAATGTCTCGTTTATTCTCGTCAATAAGCAGGTTTACAGTAGCGGCCTTCACAGAGGATTGAATATATGACCTATCGCCGCAAAGTCGCCGCCGTTTTTCTACTGGGTTTCTTTCTCGACTTAATCAATATGTTTATCGCCAGCGTCGCCTTTCCTGCGATGAGCCAATCGCTGCACGCCTCGGTGAGCGAACTGGCATGGGTCAGCAACGGCTATATTGCCGGACTTACCCTGGTACTGCCGTGTAGCGCCTGGCTAAGCCAGCGGCTTGGTGCCCGGCGAATATTTCTGTTTTCGCTAAGTTTATTTAGCATCGGGGCTTTGGCGACGGGAATGGCCGACTCGCTGGCAAACCTTGTTATGTGGCGCGTTCTGCAAGGGATCGGCGGCGGGCTGCTGATTCCAATAGGTCAGTCGCTTACCTGGCAGCAGTTTAAGCCTCATGAACGGGCTAAACTTTCTGCCGCGGTGATGCTGGTCGGGCTGCTGGCTCCGGCGTGCTCTCCGGCTCTGGGAGGAGTGCTGGTGCAATCACTGAGCTGGCGCTGGGTATTTTTTGCCAGCCTGCCGATAGCGCTACTGACTTTTAGCCTGGCAGCGTTTTGGCTTAAAGATGAGAAAAGCCTCGCCCGGCAGAGCGGCTTCTTACACCTCTCTTTACTGCGTGACCCGCTGCTGCGCTTTTCTATGCTGGTATACCTTTGCGTACCGGGGACGTTTATTGGCATCAACGTCGTCGGCATGTTTTATTTGCAAAGCGTAACGGGTATGTCGCCCTCCGCCATCGGCGCTCTGATGCTTCCGTGGTCTCTGGCCTCGTGTATGGCGATCGTCACGACCGGCCGCTATTTCAATCGTCTCGGTCCCCGCCCTCTGATAATAGTGGGCTGTTGTCTGCAGGCCTTCGGGATCGCTATCCTGATCGGCGTCAATTCACATACTGCCAGCAGCATGCTGATCGCGGCATTTATCTTAATGGGGGCGGGCGGCAGTCTGTGCAGCAGTACGGCCCAAAGCAGCGCGTTTCTTAATGTAGCTAACCCTGATATGCCGGACGCCAGCGCGTTGTGGAATCTTAATCGCCAGCTCAGCTTCCTGATTGGTTCTGCTCTGCTGGCAGCGTTAGTGAGCGCTTTTTCACTTTACTGGTCAACATCGCTGGCCTGGCGCGGCGTATTTATCACCGCAGCCGTTGTTACTCTGGTGCCGCTGCTAAGCAGCCTGAACCTTAATAATCGGGCCATAATCATGCGCCTGCATAGCAAAATGGAAAACAAATGAATCACTACATTGAAGAAGTTATTGCCGCCCATGTAGTCATAGAAGAGTGGCTGGGTCAGGGTAAAGGAAGCGCAGACGCGCTAATGCAGCGTTTTAGCACGGAATTCAGCATGATCCCAATAAGCGGCATGCGAATGAATCATCAGGCGGTCAGCGCTTTTTTTCAGGGGGCTTGTGGCAGTCGGCCCGGGTTAAAGATTGTCATTGATAATGCCGCCCTACTTGCCGAATGGCACGATGGCGCGGCGGTAATGTATCGGGAAACCCAGCATTTGCCCGACAAAGCGCCAACAGTTCGCTGGTCTACGGCTCTCTTTTGTCAGCAGGGAGGTCAAATTATCTGGCGGCATCTCCACGAGACGGCGCTGATTTAAGCTGCGTGAGGTTAAAAAGAAAAAGGCCCAATCAAACGATTGAGCCTTTTTTAAGAAAGGTTTCTTACTCGCGGAACAGCGCTTCGATATTCAGCCCCTGGCTTTGCAGGATCTCCCGCAGACGGCGGAGACCTTCAACCTGGATCTGACGTACGCGTTCGCGGGTCAGGCCAATTTCACGACCAACATCTTCAAGCGTCGCGGCTTCATAGCCCAACAGACCAAAACGACGAGCCAGCACTTCACGCTGCTTGGCGTTCAGTTCGAACAACCATTTGACGATGCTTTGTTTCATATCATCGTCCTGCGTGGTGTCTTCCGGGCCGTTGTCTTTTTCATCGGCCAGAATATCCAGCAGCGCCTTTTCCGAGTCGCCGCCCAGCGGTGTATCCACCGAGGTAATGCGCTCATTCAGACGCAGCATCCTGCTCACGTCATCAACCGGCTTGTCCAGCTGCTCGGCTATCTCTTCTGCGCTCGGCTCGTGGTCCAGCTTATGGGACAACTCGCGTGCGGTACGCAGATAGACGTTCAGCTCTTTAACGATATGGATCGGTAAACGGATGGTACGGGTTTGGTTCATAATCGCCCGTTCAATCGTTTGACGAATCCACCATGTCGCGTAAGTCGAAAAACGGAACCCACGTTCCGGGTCAAACTTCTCAACTGCGCGAATCAGCCCCAGGTTACCTTCTTCAATCAGATCCAGCAGCGCCAGACCACGATTGCCGTAACGGCGGGCTATCTTGACAACCAGACGCAGGTTACTTTCGATCATCCGGCGGCGTGACGCAACGTCACCACGCAGCGCACGACGGGCAAAATAAACCTCTTCTTCGGCCGTCAGCAGTGGGGAATAACCAATCTCACCTAAGTAGAGTTGCGTCGCATCGAGCACCCGTTGGGTTGCTCCCTGCGAAAGAAGCTCTTCCTCTGCCAGATCGCTATCACTGGGTTCCTCTTCAACTAAGGCTTTCTCATCAAAAACCTCGACTCCGTTCTCATCAAATTCCGCATCTTCATTTAAATCATGAACTTTCAGCGTATTCTGACTCATAAAGTGGCTCCTACCCGTGATCCCTGAGCAAAGCACTTTCGCTGAACATCGCTCAAACGACGCCCGGACGATAACCTTTTATCCCCCCGGTAAAGAAGGTATGGTGGCCGCCCTGGCGCCTTTCTTAGTGACGTCGAGTTATCCGTACTTTGCCAAATTATCGCTGCGGTAAATACTGCAGCGGGTTAACGGATTTCCCCTTGTAACGAATTTCAAAATGCAAACGTGTCGAACTGGTACCCGTGCTACCCATGGTAGCGATTTTCTGCCCCGCTTTGATATCTTGTTGCTCTTTTACCAGCATCGTATCGTTATGAGCGTAGGCGCTCAGGTAATCATCGTTATGTTTGATGATAATAAGATTACCGTAACCGCGCAGTGCGTTACCGGCATAGACGACGCGCCCATCGGCGGTCGCGACAATAGCCTGTCCCTTACTGCCTGCAATATCAATACCTTTATTGCCGCCTTCGGCGCCACTAAAGTTCTCGATAACCTTGCCATCAGTCGGCCAGCGCCATGAAGAGATTGGCGAACTGGTTGACGTACTGCTTGCAGTCGATTGGGTTGTGCTGACAGCTGGAGCCGTAACTGGCGCGACGGTTGTTGTCGTCGCAGGCTTGTTATTCGGCAACATCTTATTAGCACTCTGTTCACCTGAAGATTCAGAATACGTAATAGTTGGTTGGGACGCAACCACCGCGGTGGATTTTTGTGCAGAATTTGCGCCCAGCATTCCACCGTTACTGGCCTGTACGCTGGCCTGAGCAACCGGGTTATCACCGGTAATTGGCTGACCAGACGCATTGCCAACCTGCAGCGTCTGACCAACGTTCAGGGCGTACGGCGCGGGGATATTGTTGCGCTGCGCCAGATCGCGGAAATCATTACCGGTGACCCATGCGATATAGAATAGCGTGTCGCCGCGTTTAACTGTATAGGTACTGCCGCCGGTGTAGCTACCTTTCGGAATATCCCCATACTTACGGTTGTAGACAATTTTGCCGTTCACCGTCTGTACCGGCTCCTGAGCCATCGGTTGAATCTGCGTGGGCTGAGTCTGCACCGGTTGAGTTTGTACCGGACGCGCCTGCGGAACATTTGCGGTACCGTTATTTGACGGAGGCGTAATCAGCATTCCGGAGTTGGTGCTGGAAGATGAAGCCCCGCCAGCCGAGCTGACCGGCGCAGGCGGATTGTTGGAATTGCTACAGCCTGCCAGCCAGAGTGACACCAGTGACAAAGCCGCAATGCGGCTTAAGGTAAATTTTGGGCTTCCCGCGCTCATTTATCCCCCAGGAATATGTTAACTACCAATATCATGCTCACCGGACGGTGCCGGCCAGGACACGAAAAATGCGTCCACCCTATGCCTAAATGCAGGCAAAAAAACCTGGAATAATCCGGGTTCAGGCCAACTCCCCTTTAACGAGGGGAACAAAGCGCACGGCTTCGACAGTATCAATCACAAACTCGTTGCCGCGTCGACGGATCCGCTTCAGGAACTGATGCTCTTCGCCTACCGGCAACACCAGTACGCCGCCGTCGTCCAGCTGCGCCAGCAGTGCGTCCGGTATTTCCGGCGGTGCTGCGGTAACGATAATCGCGTCGAACGGCGCGCGTGCCTGCCAACCCTGCCACCCATCGCCATGACGAGTTGAAACATTATGTAAATCAAGTTGTTTCAGGCGGCGGCGCGCGTGCCACTGCAAACTCTTAATGCGCTCTACCGAGCAAACGTGATGCACCAGATGCGCCAGAATAGCCGTCTGATAACCCGAACCGGTGCCAATTTCCAGCACCCTTGAGTCCGGCGTTAGCGTCAGAAGCTCGGTCATCCGCGCCACCATATAGGGCTGCGAGATAGTTTGCCCCTGGCCAATCGGCAAAGCCGTGTTTTCCCATGCCTTATGTTCAAAGGCTTCATCAACAAACTTTTCTCGCGGCACCTGCGCGATCGCGTTCAGCACGCGCTCGTCAACAATGCCCTGAGTACGGAGCTGATTGAGAAGACTTTCAACACGTTTACTTACCATTGCGAATCAACCCCAACGCGATCCAGCCAGCCGCTAACCACCTCATGCGCGCCGTGGGCGGTTAAATCGACGTGTAGCGGAGTGACCGACACATAGCCTTCATCGACTGCGGCAAAGTCGGTATCCGGTCCGGCATCATACTTTTCACCCGGAGGGCCAATCCAGTAAAGCGTATTACCACGCGGATCTTTTTGCGGGATGACCTGATCGGAAGGATGGCGGCTACCGCAGCGGGTAACGCGAATACCTTTGATCTGCTCAAGCGGCAGATCCGGCACGTTGATATTGAGAATGCGCCCGGTGCGCAGCGGCTCGCGGCTTAAAGCCCGTAGAATGGAACAAGTAACCGCAGCGGCGGTAGCATAATGCTGATAACCGTTCAGCGAGACGGCCAGCGCCGGAAAGCCCAGGTGACGGCCTTCCATCGCGGCGGCTACGGTACCGGAATAGATAACGTCATCACCAAGGTTAGGCCCGGCGTTAATACCGGAGACCACAATATCCGGTCGCGGCCGCATCAGGGCATTCACGCCGAGATATACGCAGTCCGTCGGCGTGCCCATCTGCACGGCGATATCGCCATTGTCGAAAGTGAAAGTGCGTAACGAAGACTCCAGCGTCAGGGAATTCGACGCTCCGCTGCGGTTACGATCGGGTGCAACTATCTGAACCTCAGCGAATTCCCGTAAGGCCTTCGCCAGAGTCTGAATCCCCGGCGCGTGTATCCCGTCATCGTTACTCAGCAATATTCGCATAGTCACCCGTTGTATTGATAAGCTCCCTTACTACGCTGGTGGCGAAGCTGCCCGCGGGCAGCCAGAAACGCAGTTCAACGGTAACGTCATCCCACCAGTTCCAGCTCATCTGCTGGGGATAAAGCAGCATTGCCCGTCGGGCTGCCTCTACTTTTTCACGCACCAGCAGCGCCTGTAGCTGCGTCTCTTCGGCCACAGCCGCCTGTTCGGCGGCCAGCGCATCCCGTTGGCTTCCCCAGTCGCCGCTGCCGACAAGCGCAGCGGTAATCATCAGTTCGCGGCTATCAACCCGCGCCTGGAGTTCCGTCAGTTCTTCAGAGGTCGCAACGAACCAGCTTCCGCGCCCCGCTAATTGTAGCGCATCGCCATCAACAACCTGATTAAATTCCGGTTTTTTTAATCTAATACCAACCTGTTGATTAAACAATGCGCTGCGGGCCGCCGACAACCAAAAACTGCGTTTATTACGATCGCGCACCGGCGCACCGTTCTCGGCCCAGCGCAGCGCCCCCAGCAGATTACTGCCGCCAATACCGAAGCGTTGAGCACCAAAATAGTTAGGTACGCCATGCTCGACAATGGCCTGTAAACGCTTTTCAACATCGTCGCGATCGCTGATTTCGCGCAGCACCAGCGTAAACTGGTTCCCCTTCAGTGCCCCGAGGCGCAGCTTGCGCTTATGGCGCGCGTACTCCAGTACCTGGCAACCTTCGAGCTGAAATTTACTCATATCGGGCATCTCTTTGCCCGGCACTCTGGCGCACAGCCACTGCTCGGTTACCGCATGCTTGTCCTTTTGCCCGGCGAAGCTCACTTCACGCGCATGAATTTTAAGGAATTTTGCCAACGCGTCAGCGACAAAACGGGTATTGCAGCCGTTTTTAAGAATCCTGACGAGAAGATGTTCGCCTTCGCCATCAGGCGCAAAACCAAGATCCTCGACTACCACAAAATCTTCCGGATTCGCTTTCAGCAGCCCCCGACTCAACGGTTTCCCATGCAGATAAGTGAGGTCGTCAAAAGCGATCATTTATCCGCCTTATGCAGCAGCGCCACCGCTTCACAGGCAATACCTTCGCCGCGGCCGGTAAAGCCCAGCTTTTCAGTCGTCGTAGCTTTGACGTTAACATCGTCCATATGACAGCCGAGGTCTTCAGCGATAAAGACGCGCATCTGCGGAATATGCGGCAGCATTTTCGGCGCCTGGGCGATGATAGTGACGTCAACGTTGCCAAGGGTATAGCCTTTGGCCTGAATCCGCCGCCACGCTTCACGCAGCAGCTCGCGGCTATCGGCGCCCTTAAAGGCCGGATCGGTATCCGGAAACAGTTTGCCGATATCACCCAAGGCCGCCGCGCCCAACAGCGCATCGGTCAGCGCATGTAGCGCAACATCCCCGTCGGAATGCGCCAGCAGCCCTTTCTCGTAAGGCACGCGCACGCCGCCAATGATAATTGGGCCTTCACCGCCAAAAGCGTGTACGTCAAAACCGTGTCCAATTCGCATTAAGCCTTCTCCTGGTGTCGGGAACGGGTAAGGTAAAATTCGGCCAGCGCCAGGTCTTCCGGGCGCGTCACTTTAATATTATCAGCTCGTCCGGCAACCAGCTCAGGGTGGAAGCCGCAGTACTCCAGCGCCGAGGCTTCATCAGTGATGATAGCGCCTTCGTTAAGCGCCCGCGTCAGGCAATCAACCAGCAGTTCGCGAGGGAAAAATTGTGGCGTTAGCGCATGCCATAAATCGTTACGCTCAACGGTATGGGCGATGACCGTTCTGCCCGGCTCCGCGCGCTTCATGGTATCGCGAACCGGAGCAGCCAGAATGCCGCCCGTACGACTGGTCTCGCGTAATTGAAGCAGACGACTGAGATCGTCCTGATGCAGACAGGGGCGCGCGGCGTCATGCACCAGCACCCAATCGGCTTCATCAATAACCTTCAGGCCTGCGAGAACGGAATCCGCACGCTCGGTGCCGCCATCAACGACGGTGATTTGAGGATGATTTGCCAACGGCAGTTGGCTAAAGCGCAGGTCTCCGGGGCTGACGGCAATCACCACCCGCTTTATCAGCGGGTTTGCCAACAGCGCGGCGACCGCGTGTTCGAGAATCGTTTTGTTACCGATTGAGAGATATTGTTTAGGGCATTCCGTTTGCATGCGGCGGCCAAAACCGGCTGCCGGCACCACGGCGCAAACGCCCGGAAAAGTGGCTGCCATGTTGTAATCCTGGGCCTGTTTATCGATTATTCTGCTGTTGCCCCGCGGCCTGGTTGCGTTTGGACGCATCCGGCACCAGACGATAAAACGTTTCGCCCGGGCGGGTCATACTGAGTTCATTGCGCGCACGCTCTTCGATGGCTTCCTGACCGCCGTTGAGGTCATCAATTTCGGCGAATAGCTGATCGTTGCGCGCTTTTAATTTAGCGTTAGTCGCCTGCTGCGCGGAGACATCGTCATTAACCCGGCTATAGTCGTGCAGACCGTTTTTGCCAAACCACAGCGAGTACTGCAGCCAGACCAGCAAAGCCAATAACAGCAGCGTTAGTTTACCCATCCTGCCCCCTGAAAAACGGCATCATCATCCCACAACTCGCCCGAGTGCTCTACTCTGGCGCGCGGACGACGCCGCGTAACGCGGGGACTGTACCACATTTTTACCGTTGATACCCAGGCAAGATTCATTCGTAAAAAAGACTACCCCAGCAGCCAGAAGAACAGCAGACCGAACATCAGCCCGACGGTCAAAATCGTCGCACAAATGCTGTACTGAAGTTTACCGTCCAGCAGAGAATGCAGCGCGATGCCAACCACAACGGCAACCGGCATTAATGCCAGAAAGAACGGCCAGGTATAGAGAAGAAAAAATAGCGTGTTACTGCCATAGATCAGGAAGGGAATACCCAGCGCCAGCAGCCATGAAATAAAACCAACGGCGGCGCCCGACAGAGACCAGGTGGTCTCGTCGCCGGCTGCCGGTGGCGGTTCTGAACGAATAAGACTGATGTTCTGGGTATTGCGCATATCGAATCCTGTTGACCTGGCGAACGGCATCCATAGATGATGCCGTCGCCGTTTCAGGATCTGATAATATCGCTCTGTCGTAGCAGGTCTAATAGTTGGTGCACCAAATTTGTTACTAATTGTTCACCGTCGAGGTGAATCTCAGCCTTCTCCGGCGATTCATATACTGAATCAATCCCGGTGAAGTTGCGCAATTCCCCTGCCCGCGCCTTCTTATACAGGCCTTTCGGATCCCGCGCTTCACAGATGGCCAGCGGCGTATCGACAAAGACTTCGATAAAACGTCCTTCGCCTATACGTTCGCGCACCATTTGCCGCTCTGCGCGATGCGGAGATATAAACGCCGTCAATACAACCAGCCCGGCATCGACCATCAGCTTCGCCACTTCCCCTACGCGACGAATGTTTTCTTTGCGGTCATCATCGCTGAATCCGAGATCGCTGCATAGGCCATGACGCACGTTATCGCCATCCAGTAACCAGGTGCTCACGCCGAGCCGATGCAGCTCCTCTTCCAGCGCGCCGGCAATCGTTGATTTTCCCGAACCGGAAAGTCCCGTAAACCAGACCACTGCACCTTTATGTCCATGCAGCGCTTCACGATCTTCACGCGTTACCGAATGGGCGTGCCAGACGATATTTTCGTCGTGCCGGGCCATTATTTGCCTCCCAGCAGGTCGCGAGCATCCCAGTGCGGGAAGTGCTTACGAATAAGCTGGTTCAGCTCAAGTTCAAACGCGCTGTACTGCGAAGCACCCACCTGCGCCTGTGCGTTCGGCTCGCGTACCATGCCCGCGCCAACGGTGACGTTGGTTAAGCGGTCGATAAAGATAAGTCCCCCGGTGACCGGGTTATCCTGGTACTTATCCAGCACCAGCGGTTCGTCGAAAGTGAGATCCACAAGGCCAATGCCGTTCAGCGGCAGCGATTCCACTTCACGCTGGGTCAGATTGTTGATATCCACCTGGTACTGAATGCCGTCTACGCGGGCGCGGGTTTTCTTACCGGCGATTTTAATATCGTAGCTCTGGCCGGGAGTCAGCGCCTGCTCCGCCATCCATACCACATCAACGCTGGCGCTCTGTACCGCGGGCAGAGAAACCGCCGCATCCACCAGCAGGTCGCCGCGGCTGATATCAATTTCGTCCTTCAGCACGATAGTGATCGCTTCACCGGCCGCCGCTTCCGGCAGGTCGCCGTCGAAAGTGACAATACGCGCAACGGTGGATTCCACGCCCGACGGCAGCACCTTCAGACGTTGCCCGACGGTCACGCGACCGGACGCAACCGTACCGGAAAAACCGCGGAAGTCGAGGTTCGGACGGTTAACATATTGCACCGGAAAACGCAGCGGCTGGCTCTCCACCACGCGCTGAATCTGAACGGTTTCCAGCACTTCCAGCAGCGTCGGGCCGCTGTACCACGGCATTTTATCGCTCTGGCTGGCGACGTTATCCCCTTCCAGCGCCGAAAGCGGCACGAAACGAATATCCAGGTCTCCCGGCAGCTGTTCCGCGAATGTCAGGTACGATTCACGAATGCTGTTAAAGGTCTCTTCGCTAAAATCAACGAGATCCATTTTGTTCACCGCCACCACCAGGTGTTTGATCCCCAGTAGCGTCGAAATAAAGCTGTGACGGCGGGTTTGATCGAGCACGCCTTTGCGGGCGTCGATCAGCAGGATCGCCAGATCGCAGGTGGAAGCGCCGGTCGCCATATTACGGGTATACTGCTCGTGCCCCGGAGTATCAGCGATAATGAACTTGCGTTTCTCGGTAGAGAAGTAGCGATAGGCGACATCGATGGTAATGCCCTGCTCGCGCTCGGCCTGCAGGCCATCCACCAGCAGCGCCAGATCCAGTTTCTCGCCCTGAGTACCGTGACGTTTGCTGTCATTGTGCAGCGAGGAGAGCTGATCTTCGTAAATTTGACGGGTATCGTGCAGCAGACGGCCAATCAGCGTACTTTTGCCGTCATCGACGCTGCCGCAGGTGAGAAAGCGCAGCAGGCTTTTGTGCTGTTGGGCGTGCAGATAGGCTTCTACCCCGCCCTCATCGGCAATTTGTTGTGCAATAGTGGTATTCATGGCGGCTCCTTAGAAATAACCCTGACGTTTCTTCAGCTCCATCGAGCCTGCCTGGTCGCGGTCAATCACGCGCCCTTGTCGCTCGCTGGTGGTCGACACCAGCATCTCTTCAATGATCTCTGGCAGCGTCTGCGCGCTGGATTCCACCGCGCCGGTCAGCGGCCAGCAGCCGAGGGTACGGAAACGCACCATCTGTTGTTTGATTACCTCGCCCGGCTGCAGGTCGATGCGATCGTCGTCGATCATCATCAGCATGCCGTCGCGCTCCAGCACCGGGCGCTC
>OEPS010000019.1_pt1 | contig 66038 bp, 68 predicted proteins | sample 1539411 | NCBI WGS metagenome assembly OEPS01 (sample SAMN02671747, study PRJEB22543) | soil metagenome | biome: bacteria | place: China:Hunan Province, Lengshuijiang City | collected 2012-10-15 | depth 0.08m m
AGAGGCCGGATTGTAATAATTGTACACTCCGGAGTCAATTCTCTTTCCTTATTTCTCGCACCTTGCCGCACAAAAAATAAGCGCTGGCACGTTACGGAAAACGGGCATTACGCACCGGGTGGGGGATTATACGACCCTGCGGATAAAGCGCAAGGATCGTAAAGGATCTTTGTTAGATCGATTGCGCCCGGAACCCGCATAGTTCATTAATTTTTCCAATATGCGGCTGAAATCGTGCTTCACTCCTGCCAGGATCGATTACACTTACCCAGCTTCGATCATTCCTGTGGATAAATCGGGAAGAATCTGTTGAGAAACACAAGATCTCTTTCTCAGTTTAGGCTATGATCCCCGGTCCCGATCGGGATCCAGAGATCCGCATCGGGTAATAACCGCAGATAGCGGTTCGCACGTCACCCCGCTTTTGTGCAGGGGCTTTTCGGCTATGCAGGGTCTTGTCGACGTGTGCCAACAATCACGATTGTTTCAGTTTCTCTTTATATATCGATTTTTGTTCGAGTGGAGTCCGCCGTGTCACTTTCGCTTTGGCAGCAGTGTCTTGCCCGATTGCAGGATGAGTTACCAGCCACAGAATTCAGCATGTGGATACGCCCTTTGCAGGCGGAGTTGAGCGATAACACGCTGGCACTGTATGCGCCAAACCGTTTTGTGCTCGATTGGGTAAGGGATAAATACCTCAATAATATCAATGGACTCCTCAATGATTTTTGTGGTGCGGATGCCCCACAGCTGCGTTTTGAAGTCGGCGCTAAGCCTGCCGTTCAAATGCAGAGAGGTACGGTAAGCGTAGCGGCCGCAGCGCCTGCACAGCAGGTCCAGGCGGCGCGCGTTGCGCCGGCTACCGTGCGTCCGGGCTGGGATAACGTTCCGGCGCCGGCAGAGCCTACCTATCGTTCTAACGTCAATGTAAAACATACGTTTGATAACTTCGTCGAAGGTAAATCTAACCAGCTGGCTCGCGCGGCGGCGCGCCAGGTGGCGGATAACCCCGGCGGCGCGTATAACCCGCTGTTTCTTTATGGCGGAACCGGTTTGGGTAAAACCCACCTCTTACATGCGGTCGGTAACGGTATTGTGGCGCGTAAGCCCAACGCAAAAGTGGTTTACATGCACTCCGAGCGTTTTGTGCAGGACATGGTAAAAGCCCTGCAAAACAACGCCATTGAAGAATTTAAGCGCTATTACCGTTCCGTTGATGCCCTGCTGATCGATGACATTCAGTTTTTTGCTAATAAAGAACGTTCGCAGGAAGAGTTTTTCCACACCTTTAACGCTCTGCTGGAAGGCAATCAGCAGATCATCCTGACGTCGGATCGCTATCCTAAAGAGATCAACGGCGTTGAAGATCGTCTGAAATCACGCTTTGGCTGGGGCCTGACGGTAGCGATCGAACCGCCAGAGCTGGAAACCCGCGTCGCGATCCTGATGAAAAAAGCCGATGAAAACGACATCCGCCTGCCGGGCGAAGTGGCGTTCTTTATCGCCAAGCGTCTGCGCTCTAACGTACGTGAGCTCGAAGGGGCGTTGAACCGCGTTATCGCCAACGCCAACTTTACCGGCCGGGCGATCACTATCGACTTCGTCCGCGAAGCGCTGCGCGATCTGCTGGCTTTACAGGAAAAACTGGTCACCATCGACAATATTCAAAAGACGGTGGCGGAGTATTACAAAATTAAGGTAGCGGACCTGCTGTCTAAACGCCGCTCCCGTTCGGTGGCGCGCCCCCGTCAAATGGCGATGGCGCTGGCAAAAGAGTTGACCAACCACAGTTTGCCGGAAATCGGCGACGCGTTTGGCGGCCGCGACCATACCACCGTCCTGCACGCCTGCCGCAAAATTGAGCAGTTGCGTGAAGAAAGCCACGATATCAAAGAAGATTTTTCCAATTTAATCAGAACATTATCCTCGTGACGCTATGAAATTTACCGTAGAACGTGAACATTTATTAAAACCGCTGCAACAGGTGAGTGGTCCTTTAGGTGGTCGTCCGACGCTACCGATTCTTGGCAACCTGCTCCTTCAGGTGACCGATGGCGCGCTGTCGCTGACCGGTACCGATCTGGAAATGGAAATGGTCGCGCGCGTTGCGCTGCTTCAGCCGCACGAGGTAGGAGCAACAACCGTTCCGGCGCGTAAATTTTTTGATATCTGCCGCGGCCTGCCTGAGGGCGCGGAGATCGCGGTACAGCTGGAAGGCGAGCGTATGCTGGTGCGTTCCGGACGCAGCCGTTTCTCACTTTCAACGCTGCCGGCTGCGGATTTCCCGAACCTTGATGACTGGCAGAGCGAAGTTGAGTTTACCCTGCCGCAGGCGACCATGAAGCGTCTGATCGAAGCGACGCAGTTTTCGATGGCTCACCAGGACGTTCGCTATTACTTAAACGGCATGCTGTTTGAAACCGAAGGTAGCGAACTGCGCACCGTAGCGACCGACGGCCACCGTCTGGCGGTGTGCTCTATGCCGCTGGAGGAGTCGCTGCCGAATCACTCGGTGATCGTGCCGCGCAAAGGGGTGATTGAGCTGATGCGTATGCTCGACGGCGGCGATACGCCGCTGCGCGTGCAGATTGGCAGCAATAACATCCGGGCTCACGTCGGCGACTTTATCTTTACTTCAAAGCTGGTTGATGGCCGTTTCCCTGACTATCGCCGCGTATTGCCGAAGAACCCGGACAAACATCTGGACGCCGGCTGCGATATTCTCAAGCAGGCCTTTGCCCGGGCGGCGATTCTTTCTAACGAAAAATTCCGCGGCGTACGTCTGTACGTCAGTGAAAATCAGCTGAAAATCACCGCTAATAACCCGGAACAGGAAGAAGCGGAAGAAATTCTGGACGTTACCTATGCCGGTACGGAAATGGAAATCGGCTTTAACGTCAGCTATGTACTGGATGTGCTGAACGCGCTGAAGTGTGAGAACGTACGTATTCTGCTGACGGATTCCGTTTCGAGCGTGCAGATTGAGGATGCGGCTTCGCAATCCGCAGCCTACGTCGTCATGCCTATGAGGCTGTAGAAAATATCGGGCTATCTTACTTGTTATTCTGGCTCCGGGCAGTGCTCGCAATCCTCACGTACTTTAGTACGCTCCGGTTGCTGCGCGCTGGCCGTAACCAGACTAACTGCGCCAATAACGCCCTGGTTATGAGCTGATATGTCGCTATCCCGACTTCTAATCAAAGACTTCCGCAATATCGAAAACGCGGATCTCGCCTTATCTCCCGGCTTTAACTTCCTGGTTGGCGCCAACGGCAGCGGCAAAACCAGCGTGCTTGAAGCTATCTACACGCTCGGCCACGGTCGGGCGTTTCGTAGTTTGCAGATTGGCCGCGTGATTCGTCACGAACAAGAGTCGTTTGTTCTGCACGGCCGTCTGCAGGGGGAAGAGCGTGAAGTTTCCATCGGCCTGACCAAAGACAAGCAGGGCGACAGCAAGGTGCGCATCGACGGCACCGACGGCCATAAAGTGGCGGAGCTGGCGCACCTGATGCCGATGCAGCTGATCACGCCCGAGGGCTTTACTTTACTCAACGGCGGCCCCAAATACAGAAGAGCGTTCCTTGACTGGGGATGCTTCCACAACGAAGCCGGATTCTTCACCGCCTGGAGCAACCTGAAGCGCCTGGTGAAGCAGCGCAACGCCGCGCTGCGTCAGGTCAGTCGCTATGCCCAGCTGCGGCCATGGGATCTGGAACTAATCCCGCTGGCAGAGCTTATTAGCCGCTGGCGCGCCGAATATAGCGCCGCTATCGTCGAAGACATGGCGGATACTTGTCGGCAGTTTTTACCGGAGTTCGCTCTCACCTTTTCTTTCCAGCGCGGCTGGGAGAAAGAAACGGATTATGCTGAGGTGCTGGAGCGAAATTTCGAGCGCGATCGCATGTTAACCTATACCGCCCACGGCCCGCACAAAGCGGATTTCCGCATTCGTGCCGACGGTGCGCCGGTGGAGGATACATTGTCGCGCGGGCAGCTTAAGCTGCTGATGTGCGCCCTACGACTGGCGCAAGGTGAGTTTCTGACCCGCGAGAGCGGACGGCGCTGCCTGTACCTGATAGATGATTTTGCCTCGGAACTTGATGATGCGCGGCGCGGGCTGCTTGCCAGCCGTTTAAAAGCCACGCAATCGCAGGTTTTCGTCAGCGCCATTAGCGCTGAACACGTTCTGGACATGTCGGACAAAAATTCGAAGATGTTCACCGTGGAAAAGGGTAAAATAGCGGATTAACCTAAGATAAAATGAGCGAGAAACGTTGATGTCGAATTCTTATGACTCCTCCAGTATCAAAGTCCTGAAAGGGCTGGATGCGGTGCGTAAGCGCCCGGGTATGTATATCGGCGACACGGATGACGGCACCGGTCTGCACCACATGGTATTCGAGGTCGTGGATAACGCTATCGACGAAGCGCTCGCAGGTTACTGTAAAGACATCGTTGTTACCATCCACAGCGACAACTCCGTCTCCGTTCAGGATGACGGGCGCGGTATTCCCACCGGAATTCACCCGGAAGAGGGAGTATCAGCGGCGGAAGTGATCATGACCGTTCTGCACGCAGGCGGTAAATTCGATGATAACTCGTATAAAGTTTCCGGCGGTCTGCACGGCGTAGGCGTTTCCGTGGTTAACGCCCTGTCGCAGAAGCTGGAGCTGGTCATTCAGCGCGATAACAAAATACACCGTCAGATTTATGCTCACGGCGTGCCGCAGGCCCCGCTGGCTGTCACCGGCGAAACCGAAAAAACCGGTACCATGGTACGTTTCTGGCCGAGCTATGAAACTTTTACCAACGTCACCGAATTTGAATACGAAATTCTGGCGAAACGTCTGCGTGAGCTGTCATTCCTGAACTCAGGGGTGTCGATTCGCCTGCGCGACAAGCGCGACGGTAAAGAAGACCATTTCCACTACGAAGGCGGTATTAAAGCGTTCGTGGAGTATCTGAACAAAAACAAAACGCCAATCCATCCGAATATCTTCTATTTCTCCACCGAAAAAGACGGTATCGGCGTTGAAGTTGCGCTGCAGTGGAACGACGGCTTCCAGGAAAACATCTACTGCTTTACCAACAACATTCCGCAGCGCGATGGCGGTACTCACCTGGCGGGCTTCCGTGCGGCGATGACCCGTACCCTGAACGCCTACATGGATAAAGAAGGCTACAGCAAAAAAGCAAAAGTCAGCGCCACCGGCGACGATGCCCGTGAAGGCCTGATTGCCGTGGTTTCCGTGAAGGTGCCGGATCCGAAATTCTCCTCGCAGACCAAAGACAAGCTGGTTTCCTCTGAGGTGAAATCGGCGGTAGAACAGCAGATGAACGAACTGCTGAACGAATACCTGCTGGAAAACCCGTCTGACGCCAAAATTGTGGTCGGTAAAATCATCGATGCGGCGCGCGCTCGTGAAGCCGCACGCCGTGCGCGTGAAATGACCCGCCGTAAAGGCGCGCTGGACCTGGCAGGCCTGCCGGGTAAACTGGCGGATTGTCAGGAACGCGACCCCGCGCACTCTGAACTGTACTTAGTGGAAGGGGACTCTGCGGGCGGCTCTGCTAAACAGGGGCGTAACCGTAAGAACCAGGCGATTCTGCCGCTGAAAGGTAAAATCCTCAACGTGGAGAAAGCGCGCTTTGACAAAATGCTCGCTTCTCAGGAAGTGGCAACGCTGATTACCGCGCTGGGCTGCGGCATTGGCCGCGATGAGTACAACCCGGACAAACTGCGCTACCACAGCATCATCATCATGACCGATGCGGACGTCGACGGCTCGCACATTCGTACGCTGCTGTTGACCTTCTTCTATCGTCAGATGCCGGAAATCGTTGAGCGCGGCCACGTCTATATTGCGCAGCCGCCGCTGTACAAAGTGAAGAAAGGCAAGCAGGAACAGTATATTAAAGACGATGAAGCGATGGATCAGTATCAAATCTCCATCGCGCTGGATGGCGCAACCCTGCACACCAACGCCAATGCGCCGGCCTTAGCCGGTGAACCGCTGGAAAAACTGGTCGCCGAGTACAACGCCACGCAGAAAATGATTGGTCGTATGGAGCGTCGCTTCCCGAAAGCGCTGCTGAAAGAGCTTGTCTATCAGCCAACGCTGGCAGAGGCCGACCTGAGCAACGAGCAGACGGTAACCCGCTGGATTAACACCCTGGTGAGTGAGCTGAATGAGAAAGAGCAGCACGGCAGCCAGTGGAAATTTGATATTCGCGAAAACGCCGAGCTGCAGCAGTTTGAGCCGATCGTTCGCGTGCGTACCCACGGCGTGGATACCGACTACCCGCTGGATCACGAGTTCGTCACCGGGCCGGAATACCACCGTATTTGCGCGCTGGGTGAAACGCTGCGCGGCCTGATTGAAGATGATGCCTTTATCGAGCGCGGTGAACGCCGTCAGCCGGTCGCCAGCTTTGAACAGGCGCTGGACTGGCTGGTGAAAGAATCCCGTCGCGGCCTCTCTATCCAGCGCTACAAAGGTCTGGGTGAGATGAACCCGGATCAGCTGTGGGAAACCACCATGGACCCGGACAGCCGCCGTATGCTGCGAGTGACTGTGAAGGATGCGATTGCCGCTGACCAGCTGTTCACCACCCTGATGGGTGACGCCGTTGAACCGCGCCGCGCCTTTATCGAAGAGAACGCCCTGAAGGCGGCGAACATCGACATCTAATCTTCATCGCGTAAAATCAGCCCGGCATGCCTTGCGCTGTCGGGCGTTTTTTTGTCTGCAAAAGAGGAATCCCTCTTCGCCATTCCATCCCCCTTTTCCCCACTTTCTATTGCTGTTTTTTGAGCGGAATCGCGTTAGCATGAGTAAGAACTCATCTTACCCGGGGATTTCATGGCTATTAAACTGATTGCAATTGATATGGACGGCACGCTGCTGCTGCCTGATCATACTATCTCTCCTGCGGTGAAAACCGCGATTGCCGCAGCCCGCGAACGCGGCGTCAACGTGGTGCTGACTACCGGACGTCCTTATGCTGGCGTGCACAGCTATCTGAAAGAACTGCATATGGAGCAGCCGGGAGATTACTGCATCACCTACAACGGTGCTTTAGTACAGAAGGCGAGCGACGGCAGTACCGTTGCGCAAACCGCACTAAGCTATGATGACTATCGCTATCTGGAACAGGTAGCCCGTGATGTTGGCTCCCATTTCCACGCGCTCGATCGCAACACCCTGTACACCGCTAACCGCGATGTGAGCTATTACACGGTGCATGAATCTTACGTGGCGACAATCCCGCTGGTCTTCTGCGAAGCGGAAAAAATGGATCCCAATATCCAGCTGTTGAAAGTGATGATGATCGATGAGCCGGCGATTCTGGACCAGGCTATCACCCGCATTCCGGCTGAAGTGAAAGAGAAATACACCGTGCTGAAAAGCGCGCCGTACTTCCTGGAAATCCTCGATAAACGCGTCACCAAAGGCACCGGCGTGAAATCGCTGGCCGATACGCTGGGGATTAAACCGGAAGAGGTAATGGCGATTGGCGATCAGGAAAATGACATCGCGATGATCGAATACGCTGGTGTCGGCGTGGCGATGGACAACGCGATTCCGGCTGTCAAAGAAGCGGCAAACTTTATCACCAAATCCAATCTGGAAGACGGTGTGGCGTATGCCATTGAAAAATATGTTTTAAATTAAAAGCTCGTTTCTGAACAACCCGCGTTTATCGCGGGTTTTTTTATGTCTTCAATTCCCCCGTAAGAAAATCCTCAAATAGTATTGTCGTTTTTGTGATCTAAATTGTAGTACAACAATAATATATTGTACTACATTATGCGCATGGCGATGATGAGAGCTATCACGTTAGTACTACAAAATTGCGGTCAAATCCGCCTGTCGCGGTAAAGTAGAGATACATCCAGAGCACAAGGACTCTCCATGACTCTCAATAAAACCGATCGCATCGTCATCACGCTGGGCAAGCAGATTGTCAGCGGTAAATACGTTCCCGGCTCTGCGCTGCCAGCGGAAGCCGACCTGTGTGAGGAGTTTGCCACCTCGCGCAATATCATTCGTGAAGTGTTTCGTTCGTTAATGGCTAAGCGACTGATTGAAATGAAACGCTATCGCGGCGCGTTCGTTGCGCCGCGCAACCAGTGGAATTATCTCGACACCGACGTTTTACAGTGGGTGCTGGAGAGCGATTACGACCCGCGGCTGATAAGCGCGATGAGCGAAGTGCGTAATCTGGTTGAGCCCGCGATAGCCCGTTGGGCGGCAGAGCGCGCAACCTCAAGCGATCTGGCGCAAATCGAAGAGGCGCTCAACGACATGATTGCCAACAACCAGAACCGTGAGGCGTTTAACGAAGCGGATATTCGCTATCACGAGGCGGTGCTGCAGTCGGTACATAACCCGGTGCTGCAGCAGCTCAATGTGGCAATCAGCTCGCTGCAGCGGGCGGTATTTGAAAGAACCTGGATGGGCGATGAGGCCAATATGCCGAAAACGCTCCAGGAACATAAGGCGCTGTTTGACGCCATCCGGCATCAGGACAGCGAAGCGGCAGAGCAGGCGGCGCTCACCATGATCGCCAGCTCGACACGAAGGCTGAAGGAAATCACATGACATCTCGCTACATCGCAATTGACTGGGGATCGACAAACCTGCGCGCCTGGCTCTACCAGGACGACCAGTGCCTGGAGAGCAGGCAATCAGAAGCAGGCGTGACGCGCCTGAACGGGCAATCCCCAGCGGCGGTGTTTAGCGAAATAACCGCGGGATGGCGCGACAGCGCTACCCCGGCGGTGATGGCGGGAATGGTCGGCAGTAACGTCGGCTGGAAGATGGCACCCTACCTGCCAGTTCCTGCTCATTTCTCCGCTATTGGTGAACAGTTAACGTCCATTAGCGACAAAGTCTGGATTATTCCCGGGCTCAGCGTCTCTCGGGATGATAACCATAATGTGATGCGCGGCGAAGAGACTCAGCTCCTCGGCGCTCGGGTGATAGCCCCTTCCTCCGTCTATGTGATGCCCGGCACCCACTGCAAATGGGTGCAGGCTGACCGCCAACAAATTAATGACTTTCGCACGGCGATGACCGGCGAACTGCATCACCTGCTGCTGCGCCACTCGCTGGTTGGCGCCGGGCTGCCAGAGCAGGTCTCAGCCCCGGACGCGTTTAGCGCGGGTCTTGAACGCGGCCTCGATTCCCCAGCCGTACTACCGCAGCTTTTTGAGGTGCGCGCTGCGCACGTGTTGGGCTCTCTGCCGCGTGAACAGGTCAGCGAATTTCTATCCGGTCTGCTGATTGGCGCGGAAGTCGCCACCATGAGCGAACGTTTCTCCGGGCGTCAGATCACTATCGTTGCCGGAGAGACGCTGGCAGAGCGTTATCAGCAGGCGCTTGGCGCAATCGGTCGTCATACGAAGGTGGTGTCAGGCGATAGCGCATTTCAGACAGGAATAAGGAGCATCATCCATGCAGTGGCAAACTAATTTACCGCTTATCGCTATTCTGCGCGGTATCAGGCCGGAAGAGGCGCTGGAACATGTTGGCGCCGTCATTGAGGCCGGATTTGACGCCGTTGAAATCCCGCTCAATTCACCGCAGTGGGAAAAAAGTATTCCCGCCGTTGTTGAGGCGTATGGGGATAAAGCGTTGATTGGGGCGGGTACCGTACTAAAGCCTGAGTTAGTAGACCAGCTTGCGCAAATGGGATGCAAGCTTATCGTCACGCCAAATATTCAGCCAGAAGTTATTCGCCGGGCGGTGAGCTACGGCATGACGGTTTGCCCCGGATGCGCGACGGCGACGGAAGCTTTTGCCGCGCTGGACGCAGGTTCTCAGGCGCTGAAGGTATTCCCATCGTCGGCGTTTGGTCCTGACTACATTAAAGCGCTAAAAGCCGTTTTGCCGCCGGAAGTACCCGTTTTCGCCGTGGGCGGTGTGACGCCGGAGAATCTGGCGCAGTGGATAAAAGCCGGTTGTAGCGGTGCCGGGCTGGGCAGCGATCTGTATCGTGCCGGGCAATCCGTGGAACGAACCGCACAGCAGGCGGCAGCATTTGTTAAAGCGTATCGAGAGGCAGTGCAATGAAAATAACCAAAATCACCACGTATCGTTTACCCCCGCGCTGGATGTTTTTGAAGATTGAAACCGACGAGGGTGTCGTTGGCTGGGGCGAGCCCGTGATTGAAGGGCGGGCGCGAACCGTAGAGGCGGCCGTGCATGAGCTCGGCGATTATCTGATAGGCCAGGATCCGGCGCGGATTAACGACCTGTGGCAGGTGATGTATCGCGCGGGCTTTTATCGCGGCGGCCCGATTTTAATGAGCGCCATTGCCGGTATCGACCAGGCGCTGTGGGATATTAAAGGCAAAGTACTGAATGCGCCGGTCTGGCAGCTGATGGGCGGCCTGGTACGCGAGAAAATCAAAGCCTACAGCTGGGTGGGCGGCGATCGGCCGGCGGAGGTTATTGATGGCATCAAAAAACTACGCGGCATTGGTTTTGATACCTTCAAATTAAATGGCTGCGAGGAGCTCGGGCTTATCGATAATTCTCGCGCGGTGGACGCCGCGGTGAATACCGTAGCGCAAATTCGCGAGGCTTTCGGTAATGAAATTGAATTCGGCCTTGATTTCCACGGTCGCGTTAGCGCTCCGATGGCGAAAGTCCTTATTAAAGAGCTGGAGCAATATCGCCCGCTGTTTATTGAAGAGCCGGTTCTTGCCGAACAGGCCGAGTATTATCCGCGACTGGCGGCGCAAACCTCGATTCCTATCGCTGCGGGTGAACGTATGTTCTCGCGCTTTGAGTTTAAACGCGTGCTGGAAGCCGGTGGGGTGGCTATTCTGCAGCCGGACCTGTCGCATGCGGGCGGTATTACCGAGTGCTATAAAATCGCCGGTATGGCCGAGGCCTATGATGTCGCGCTGGCGCCGCACTGCCCGCTGGGACCCGTTGCGCTCGCCGCTTGTCTGCACGTCGACTTTGTCTCTTATAACGCCGTCTTCCAGGAGCAAAGTATGGGCATTCACTATAACAAAGGAGCGGAATTACTCGACTTTGTGAAAAATAAAGAAGACTTCAATATGGAAGGCGGCTTCTTTAAACCGCTAATGAAGCCAGGACTGGGTGTAGAAATAGATGAGGCGCGGGTGATTGAATTAAGTAAAAACGCGCCGGATTGGCGTAATCCGTTGTGGCGGCATGAGGATGGTTCTGTCGCCGAATGGTAAATGCGCGTCATACTTTGCGCTGCTGATGCGTTGGCTGCATTTTCTTATCCCAGTCACATACTAATGTATGCTCCTGGGAATGCGAAAACTTGCCGCCTTTCCCCAGCACAAATTATTTAGCGCATTACGGTTAAGTTATTAATAAAAAATTTAAATAAACCCTCTGTAAATTACAGGGCATGGTGAGCGGCCTCGCTATGCCCAAAATCTGGAGACAGATTGCGATGGATATTTCAGTTACAGCTGTAAAACCCGGACGTCGGCGTTATCTGACGCTGATTATGATCTTTATTACCGTAGTGATTTGTTATGTTGATCGCGCCAACCTTGCCGTGGCATCAGCGCATATTCAGGAAGAGTTTGGTATTACCAAAGCGGAAATGGGATATGTATTTTCGGCCTTTGCATGGCTATATACGCTTTGCCAGATTCCCGGGGGCTGGTTCCTTGACCGCGTGGGATCTCGTCTGACCTACTTCATCGCTATTCTGGGCTGGTCAGTGGCGACGCTGCTTCAGGGATTCGCCACCGGGCTGATGTCTTTGATTGGCCTGCGCGCGATCACCGGAATATTTGAAGCCCCGGCGTTTCCAACCAATAACCGCATGGTGACCAGCTGGTTTCCGGAGCACGAGCGCGCATCAGCCGTAGGTTTTTATACCTCAGGGCAGTTTGTCGGCCTGGCATTTCTGACCCCGCTTTTAATCTGGATTCAGGAAATGCTTAGCTGGCACTGGGTATTTATCGTCACTGGCGCAATCGGTATTGTCTGGTCACTGATCTGGATTAAGGTCTATCAGCCGCCGCGTCTGACGAAAAGCATCAGCGAAGCCGAGCTCGACTATATTCGCGACGGCGGTGGCCTGGTGGACGGCGATGCGCCCGTTAAAAAAGAGGCGCGGCAGCCGCTGACCAAAGCCGACTGGAAGCTGGTATTCCATCGCAAACTGATTGGCGTTTACCTTGGGCAATTTGCTGTGACCTCCACGCTGTGGTTTTTCCTGACCTGGTTCCCTAATTATCTGACCCAGGAAAAGGGAATTACGGCGCTGAAAGCGGGTTTCATGACTACGGTTCCGTTCCTTGCCGCCTTTGTTGGCGTGCTGCTCTCCGGCTGGCTGGCGGACCGGCTGGTGAGAAAGGGCTTCTCGTTGGGGGCGGCGCGTAAAACGCCGATTATCTGCGGGCTGCTGATCTCGACCTGCATCATGGGGGCGAATTATACCAACGATCCGCTGTGGATTATGGTCCTGATGGCGCTGGCCTTCTTCGGCAACGGCTTTGCTTCGATTACCTGGTCGCTGGTCTCGTCGCTTGCGCCGATGCGGCTTATCGGGCTGACCGGCGGAATGTTTAATTTCGTCGGCGGGCTGGGCGGTATCACCGTTCCGCTGGTGGTGGGTTATCTGGCCCAGGACTATGGTTTTGCGCCTGCGCTGGTTTATATTTCCGTCATTGCGCTGGTTGGCGCGCTCTCTTACATCCTGCTGGTGGGGGATGTTAAACGAGTAGGGTGACTGCTCCCCGCTGTAAACGGCGAGGCTTCCCACTTCTCAGGCTGCTTACGCAAGCTTCGATGGGCTTTGACGACCAGTCCTGCTGCCATTAATTCAGTGATGCCCTGGCGCTGGATGTTGATCGCCGCGTTGATATCGCGGTCATGATTGGTATTACTGCCGGGGCAAGTCCATTCACACACTTTCAGCGGCATTTGCTAATCCATTGCGATACGATACCCTGATGCGAAAGTCTCGCATCAGGGTATCTTTATGAAACAAGTCACCTTTGCTCCCCGAAACCATCAGCTTACCAATACCCGTACCTGGACGGCGGACAGCCGCTGGCTGGTCTTTGATGTTCGCCCCTCTGGTGCTTTCTTTACCGGAGACACGATTGAACGGGTGAACGTTGATAGCGGGGATGTAGAGATCCTCTACCGTGCCGGACAGGGGGCTCACGTTGGCGTGGTGACCGTTCATCCATCGGTAGATAAATATGTCTTCATCCACGGCCCGGAAAACCCGGACGAGCGCTGGCATTACGATTTCCACCATCGTCGCGGCGTGGTGACGTACCAGGGGGAAACCCACAATCTCGATGCAATGGATATCTCCGCGCCTTATACGCCTGGCGCGCTGCGCGGCGGCAGCCATGTACATGTCTTTAGTCCGAATGGCGAGTTTGTCAGTTTTACCTATAACGACCATGTGCTGCATGAACGCGATCCGGCGCTGGATTTGCGCAACGTTGGCGTGGCGGTCCCCTATGGTCCGGTAACACCATGTGGGAATCATCCGCGAGAATATCGTGGCAGCCGCTGGTGCGTGCTGGTTAGCAGTACGACACCGACGCCCGCGCCGGGTAGCGATGAAATTAATCGCGCCTATGAAGAGGGCTGGGTCGGTAATCAGGCGCTGGCCTTTATTGGCGATACCCTGGCGATAAATGGCGATAAAGTGCCGGAGCTTTTTATTGTCGATCTGCCAGACAGCGAAGAGGGCTGGAAACAGCCCGGCAACGCGCCGCTGGCAGGAACGGAAACCACGATGCCTGCACCACCTGCAGGAGTTGTTCAGCGTCGCTTAACGTTTACCCACCAACGCCGTTATCCGGGGCTGGTGACTACGCCCCGCCATTGGGTGCGGGCCAACCCGTTGGCCACGGAAATCGCTTTTCTGATGCGCGATGATGACGGCGTCGTTCAAATGTGGCTCATCTCGGCGCAGGGGGGTGAGCCGCGCCAGTTGACCCACAATCGTTCCGATATCCAGTCGGCGTTTAACTGGCACCCGTCAGGAAAATGGCTGGGCTTTGTGCTGGAAAACCGAATCGCGCTCTGTGATGTGCTGAGCGGCGAAATCTACTTTTTGACGGATGCGCATGCAAACCCGCCATCGGCCGATGCCATCGTCTTTTCGCCAGACGGCAAACAGATTGCATGGATGGAGGAGGTGGACGGTTACCGACAGCTGTGGGTAACCGCTACGGGGCGTTGATTATGGGTTAGGCATTTGTGCTGGCGGGATCACTGAATTGGTCGCCAGCGTCTCTTTCTCGCTCTTTTCCACGCGGGATTTGACCGAACTGTCGGTACGGAATATATCCCACGGCAGAAGCAGGGTATCCATGACGGCAGTGAGCGGCATATCCAGTGCCACAAGGGATTTCGTGCCCCAGTTGGCGTCATCATCTCCGAGCATTTGCGCGCTGGCGCGCGTTCCCGGGTAGGTTCCTTCCTTGCCGCCAGTATGTGACATTACGCTGGAGCAACCGCCCAAACTTATCATCCCGCTGAGCAGGACCAGCTTTAACAGACCGTTTTTCATCATTTTTCCGTCATCGTTACGGGCGTTGATAGAACCTTGTGTGTGCAAAATCATTCAGAACTCAGTTCACCAGAAGTCATCTGAACAATCGCGTACCTATCGGTTATATCGGGCCAATCCATGGATGCATAGCGTGATTGCACTGCACTGTGGCAGGCGTCGCACTTTGCCTTTTGTGCTGTCACTCCAGTCTAAGCAATAGACCGCAAACTGCAAAAAAAATTGCTTTTTTCCCCTTGAAAAGACCACGGATAGACCCATTTTAGGAATGTGTCCGCAGGAATACGCCGAATGGGTATTCCGGGTAATAACGGCCTGTCCATGATGGAAGGTCAGATAATTCTCGCTGATTTCAGGAGCTATATATTATGCGTAATTTCGATCTCTCCCCGTTGTATCGTTCTGCTATTGGTTTCGACCGCCTTTTCAATCTGTTAGAAAATAATCAAAGTCAAAGTAATGGCGGCTATCCTCCGTACAACGTTGAATTAGTAGACGAGAACAACTACCGCATCGCGATTGCCGTTGCCGGTTTTGCCGAGAGCGAACTGGAAATTACCGCTCAGGATAATCTGCTGATCGTTAAAGGCGCCCACGCCGCCGAGCAAAAAGAGCGTACTTATCTGTATCAGGGCATCGCTGAACGCAATTTTGAGCGTAAATTCCAGCTTGCGGAAAATATCCATATTCGTGGTGCCAATCTGGTAAACGGTCTGCTGTATATCGACCTCGAGCGCGTTATTCCCGAAGCGAATAAACCGCGCCGTATCGAGATTAACTAATTTTTAGGGCCGCCAGGGCGGCCCGGTATTAATTCCAAAATCTGCCTGCCGTCAGGGGGCAAATGCGAATCCACAGGATTTGCAGATATCAACTCGCTTCTTAGAAGGAGAAACACAATGCGTAACTACGATTTATCCCCGCTGCTGCGTCAATGGATCGGTTTTGACAAACTGGCCAATGCGCTGCAAACCGCCGGTGACAGCCAGAGCTTCCCGCCCTATAACATCGAAAAAAGCGACGACAACCACTATCGCATTACCCTTGCGCTGGCCGGTTTCCGCCAGGAAGATCTGGATATCCAGCTTGAAGGTACGCGCCTGACGGTAAAAGGCGCGCCGCAGCAGCCGGAAAAAGAGACCAAATGGCTGCATCAGGGGCTGGTTAACCAGGCGTTTAGCCTGAGCTTCACGCTGGCCGAAAATATGGAAGTCTCCGGGGCCACCTTTACCAACGGCCTGCTGCATATCGATTTGACCCGCAATGAGCCGGAACAGATAGCTCCGCAGCATATCGCCATCAGCGAACGCCCCGCGCTAAATAGCTAATTAAGCGAATCACTTATAAAGCCCCGATTTTCGGGGCTTTTTTGTGCGCGAGAGCGCATTAAATTCCCTTGCTGCAACAGATGTTTCAGTTTAAAAAATGATCAGATTTTATTGGCTAACTGAAACAAGGGATATGTAATGAACGAACAGCAGCCGTTTGAAGCGATTAAAAATAAAGATGAGGCAGGGAGAGAGTATTGGTCTGCCCGAAATCTGGGACCTTTGCTGGATTATAAAGAATGGAGGAATTTTCAGAAGGTAATTTCAAAAGCGGTCATTGCATGTGAAGCGAGCGGTCAGCTAGCCGCCAACCATTTTGTTGAGTCCAACAAAATGGTTGAATTAGGCTCTGGTGCCAGCAGGGCTCTTGAAGATGTTCATCTCTCCCGCTACGCCTGCTATCTGGTTGTGCAAAATGGCGATCCGTCGAAGCCGGTGATTGCCGCGGGGCAAACCTATTTTGCTTTACAAACCCGGCGCCAGGAGCTGGAAGACGATCGGACATTTAAATCTCTGCGAGAGGATGAAAAGCGACTGTTCTTGCGCAATGAACTCACAGAACATAATAAACATCTGGTTGAAACGGCCCAGCTGGCTGGCGTGGAGACAACGCTGGATTTCGCTATCTTCCAGAATCACGGCTATAAAGGCCTCTACGGTGGCCTGGATCAAAAAGCGATTCATGAGCGTAAAGGGCTAAAGAAAAGTCAAAAAATCCTCGACTATATGGGGTCTACTGAACTTGCTGCCAACCTGTTTCGCGCTACTCAAACGGAAGAAAAACTACGCCGTGATGAGGTTGATACGAAGCAGCTGGCGAATCAAACCCATTATGAAGTTGGGCAAAAAGTGCGTCAGACTATCAAAGATCTTGGCGGCACGATGCCTGAAGCGCTCCCTTCCCCGGAGAAAAGTATTCAGCAACTGAAAATCGCCGCGAAAAAGAAAGGTGCTTCAGAGTCGTAGAGCTCATCCCGTGATTATTGTGCGCCAGGCAGCATACAGTCCATGCTGTACCGGTCATAATCCGTTTTATTCGTAATGTTATACACAGGGAAGAGACGATGAGTGATATAGCATTGACCGTTAGCGTATTGGCGCTGGTTGCGGTAGTCGGATTGTGGATCGGCAATGTAAAAGTGCGCGGTGTCGGCTTTGGCATCGGAGGCGTGCTGTTTGGCGGTATCATCGTCGGCCACTTTGTGGACCAGGCCGGTATTACGCTCAGCAGCCCAATGCTGCACTTTATTCAGGAATTTGGCCTGATTCTGTTCGTGTATACCATCGGCATCCAGGTCGGGCCGGGCTTCTTCGCCTCGCTGCGCGTCTCCGGCCTGCGGCTGAACCTCTTCGCCATTCTGATCGTCATTCTCGGCGGCCTGGTCACCGCGGTCCTGCATAAACTGTTCAATATCCCTCTTCCCGTGGTGCTGGGTATCTTTTCAGGCGCGGTAACCAATACGCCTGCGCTGGGGGCTGGCCAGCAGATCCTCCGCGACCTTGGCGTACCGCTTGATACCGTCGATCAGATGGGGATGAGCTATGCCATGGCCTATCCGTTCGGCATTTGCGGTATTTTACTGACCATGTGGCTGGTCCGGCTGTTTTTTCGCATCAACCTTGAAAAAGAGGCTCAGCTGTTTGATGAGAACAACGGCAGCGGTAATGCGCATCTTAAGACCATCAACGTACAGGTCGAAAACCCCAACCTGAACAATATGGCAATTCGGGATATCCCGATGCTTAACAGCGATAAGCTGATTTGTTCGCGTCTCAAGCGTGAAGAGATGCTGATGGTGCCCGCGTCCACGACTCTGATTCAGCTTGGCGACCTGCTGCATCTGGTCGGGAGAGCGGAGGATTTGCGTAACGCTCAGCTGGTGATTGGTAAGGAAGTTTCCACTTCGCTCTCCACTCGCGGCACCGATCTGAAAGTTGAGCGCGTGGTGGTCACCAACGAAAAAGTGTTAGGCAAAAGAATTCGCGATTTGCACTTTAAACAGCGCTATGACGTGGTGATATCACGCCTAAATCGCGCCGGGGTTGAGCTGGTCGCCGGTAGCAATGCCAGCCTGCAGTTCGGTGATATTCTTAACCTCGTTGGCCGGCCGGAGGCGATTGACGCGGTTGCCGCTGAGCTTGGCAATGCGGAGCAAAAACTGCAGCAGGTGCAAATGCTGCCGGTATTTATTGGTATTGGTTTAGGGGTGCTGCTGGGTTCAATTCCGCTGTTTATTCCGGGGTTCCCGGCGGCGCTGAAGCTGGGCCTGGCGGGAGGGCCGCTGATTATGGCGCTGATCCTCGGGCGTATCGGCTGCATCGGCAAGCTGTACTGGTTTATGCCGCCCAGCGCCAACCTTGCGCTGCGCGAGCTGGGCATTGTGCTGTTCCTGGCGGTAGTTGGGTTGAAATCAGGCGGCGATTTTGTGGCGACGCTGATTGAAGGCGACGGCATGAGCTGGATTGCCTACGGCATCTTTATCACCGCTATACCGCTGCTGGCGGTGGGTATTCTGGCGCGCATGTTTGCGAAGATGAACTACCTGACCCTGTGCGGCATGCTGGCCGGCTCAATGACTGACCCACCGGCGCTGGCTTTTGCCAACAACCTGCATGCCACCAGCGGCGCGGCAGCGCTCTCCTACGCGACGGTTTATCCGCTGGTGATGTTCTTACGTATTATCACGCCGCAGCTACTGGCGGTGCTGTTTTGGGGGATAGGTTAACGGATTTTCCGCCTGGACGCGCCGCAGATGGTAGTCCACCTGATACTCGCTGGCGTTACGGAACATCACCGAGTAGTTAAGAAATTCGCCGCTGTCGCTGTAGGAAAGAGAGGTAATACGCAGCAGCGGCGTTTGTTCCGGTACGTTCATCGACTGCGCCAGCTGCTTGTCCGCCAGCACTGGCGACAGCGTTTCATAGTTACCGCTGATGGTTATCCCACACTCCTTCTCAATGTAATCGAACTTCGACCCCTCCAGATGCACCAGCGACAGATTGCGAAACAGCTTCACCGGCATATAGCTGTCTTCGAGCATTAGCGGTTTGCTATCGACATAGCGCACCCGGCGCGAGAAGTAGATCCGTTCATCAATTTGTATTCGCAGCAGGCTGGCGATAGCCGGAGGGGCTGGCATGACTTCAAAACTCAGGACATGGCTCACGACCTCTTTTCCCTGCTTGCGCAGGATCTCGGCCAGTCCGGTGAGATTGGCCGTTTCATGATGGAGGTCTTTATGGGCGACATAGGTTCCGGAGCCGTGCCGACGCACCACCAGCCCCCATTCGACCAGCAGATCGATAGCTTTGCGGATGGTCATGCGCGCAACGCCGAACTCTTCCGCCAGCTTTTTTTCGCTCGGTAGCGGGCTGCCGACGACGAAATCGGTGGAATTCAGCCGTAGACGCAACCTGTCGGCGATAGATTTATAGATCACCTGTAGACCTCTATTTAAAAAGTGGCAAGCAATACTGAATAGTCATTTATCTATATAAATTAAATAAATATAGAAACATAAAAACTGTTTTTTATGGTGACTCAATAAACTCAACTTACCATGTCTAATTTTTTATAAAAAAGTAGACAACATTGGCGTAATTAAAACCATGAAAGGGATCACGAATCGAAACCGCGCTGCATGTTGCCGCCAGGGCAAATTTCTATCCTCGTTTCAGGCCAATACAAATAGTTGCCCTGAATAATTCACCGTTGTACGTGAACTATGCCGGGTATGAATAAGGCCACTCACCCTAAAAGTTGTTACATGAGGATTTTCAAATGCTCAGTCAAATACAACGCTTTGGCGGCGCCATGTTTACCCCGGTTTTACTCTTTCCTTTCGCCGGGATCGTGGTGGGTATCGCCATTATGTTGCGCAACCCGATGTTCGTCGGTGAAGCGCTCACAGCACCCGATAGTTTATTTGCTCAGATTGTTCATATTATTGAAGAGGGCGGCTGGACCGTCTTTCGTAATATGCCGCTGATTTTCGCCGTCGGTCTGCCGATCGGTCTGGCGAGACAGGCTCAGGGCCGGGCCTGTCTGGCGGTACTGGTTAGCTTCCTTACCTGGAACTATTTCATCAACGCCATGGGGATGACCTGGGGCCACTTCTTCGGCGTCGACTTTTCCGTTGAACCGACGGCCGGCAGCGGCCTGACGATGATGGCCGGGATTAAAACGCTCGATACCAGCATTATCGGCGCCATTGTTATCTCCGGGCTGGTAACCGCCCTGCATAACCGCTATTTCGATAAACCGCTGCCGGTCTTCCTGGGGATTTTCCAGGGCTCCTCTTTTGTGGTGATTATCGCCTTCCTGGCAATGATCCCCTGCGCATGGCTGACTCTGCTCGGCTGGCCAAAAGTGCAGATGGGTATTGAATCACTACAGGCTTTTTTACGCTCGGCCGGGGCGCTGGGCGTCTGGGTCTATATCTTCCTCGAACGCATCCTGATCCCCACCGGTTTACATCACTTCGTCTACGGACCGTTTATTTTCGGCCCGGCGGTAGTGGAAAGCGGTATTCAGGTTTACTGGGCGCAGCATTTACATGAGTTCAGCCAGAGTACCGAGGCGCTGAAAACCCTGTTCCCGGAAGGCGGATTCGCGCTGCACGGTAACTCGAAGGTCTTTGGTTCCGTGGGTATCGCGCTGGCGCTCTACTACACCGCCGCGCCGGAAAATCGCGTCAAAGTCGCCGGGCTGCTCATCCCCGCCACCTTGACCGCCGTACTGGTGGGGATTACCGAGCCGCTGGAATTCACCTTCCTGTTTATTTCGCCGCTGCTGTTTGCCGTCCATGCGGTGCTGGCGGCCACCATGGCCACGGTGATGTATATCTGCGGCGTGGTAGGAAATTTTGGCGGCGGCCTGCTTGACCAGTTCCTGCCACAAAACTGGATCCCGATGTTCCACAATCACGCATCAATGATGTTTATCCAGATAGGCGTTGGCGTGTGTTTCACCGCACTCTACTTCGTCATCTTCCGTGCGCTGATCCTGCGGCTGAACCTGAATACGCCGGGCCGTGAAGAGAGTGAAATCAAGCTCTACAGCAAAGCGGATTACCAGGCCGCACGCGGCAAAACCAGCGCCGCGGGCGCAACGGATAGCAAACTGGGCCAGGCCGCCGGTTTCCTGCAGGCGCTGGGCGGAGCAGGCAACATCCAAAGTATCAATAACTGCGCCACCCGGCTGCGCATCGCGCTGGTCGACATGGCAAAAACGCAAAGTGATGACGTTTTTAAAGCGCTGGGCGCCCACGGCGTAGTCCGCCGCGGCAACGCAATTCAGGTCATCGTCGGCCTGCACGTTCCTCAGGTCCGTGACCAGCTGGAAACCCTGATAAAAGATTCTCAACAGACCGAACAAACCACCATGACGGAGGCAGTATCATGAAAAAATTCTCAGTTGTTATCGCAGGCGGCGGTAGTACATTTACTCCGGGCATCGTTTTGATGCTGTTAGCGAACCAGGATCGCTTTCCTCTGCGAGCGCTGAAATTTTACGACAACGACGGCGCGCGTCAGGAGACCATCGCCGAGGCATGCAAAGTGATTCTCAAAGAGCAGGCGCCGGAGATTGAATTCAGCTATACCACCGATCCGCAGGCGGCCTTTACCGACGTTGATTTCGTGATGGCGCATATCCGCGTGGGCAAATATCCGATGCGTGAAAAAGATGAAAAAATTCCGCTCCGTCACGGTGTGCTGGGGCAGGAAACCTGCGGTCCTGGCGGTATCGCCTACGGTATGCGCTCCATCGGCGGCGTTCTGGAACTGGTGGACTATATGGAAAAATATTCGCCAAACGCCTGGATGCTGAACTACTCCAACCCGGCGGCAATTGTCGCGGAAGCCACCCGCCGTCTGCGTCCGAACGCTAAAATCCTTAACATTTGCGATATGCCGATTGGGATTGAAGGCCGGATGGCGCAAATCGTCGGCCTCAAAGACCGCAAACAGATGCGCGTGCGCTACTACGGCCTGAACCACTTCGGCTGGTGGACTTCAATTGAAGATTTGCAGGGCAACGATCTGATGCCGAAACTGCGCGAACATGTGGCGAAATTCGGCTATGTGCCGCCGTCAAACGATCCGCATACCGAGGCCAGCTGGAACGATACCTTCGCCAAGGCGAAGGACGTGCAGGCGCTGGATCCGGATACGATGCCCAATACTTACCTCAAGTATTATCTGTTCCCGGACTACGTTGTGGCGCACTCTAACCCGGAACGCACCCGGGCCAACGAGGTGATGGATCATCGCGAGAAAAACGTCTTCAGCGCCTGTCGGGCAATTATTGAGGCCGGAAATTCTTCCGCGGGAGATCTGGAAATTGACGAACATGCTTCCTATATCGTCGATCTGGCGGCGGCCATTGCCTTTAATACCCAGGAGCGCATGCTGCTGATTGTGCCGAACAACGGCGCGATTCATAACTTCGATGCCGATGCGATGGTGGAAATTCCGTGCCTGGTTGGCCACAACGGACCGGAGCCGCTGACGGTTGGCGATATTCCGCACTTCCAGAAAGGGATGATGAGCCAGCAGGTGGCGGTGGAAAAACTGGTGGTGGATGCCTGGGAGCAGCGCTCTTACCACAAGCTGTGGCAGGCGATTGCGCTGTCAAAAACCGTGCCGAGCGCATCAGTTGCGAAAGCGATTCTTGATGACCTGATCGCGGCCAATAAAGAGTACTGGCCGGAACTGCATTAATCCTGCTGACCGGTATCCACAGGGGGCCGGTCCTCCTCTGAGGGAGCAAAACGGCCTGATAGCCTGACTTAACAAGCTATCAGGCCTGAACTTTCTCTGAGACAGGGTGATTATTGATGCCTTCCGCTTTGGCTGTCAGGTAGAATCGGCGGTATTTTACGCAACCGGGAACCCATCAAGGAGTCGTGATGAAAATATCCCGTCTTGGCGAAGCTCCGGATTACCGCTTCTCGCTGGCCAATGAACGTACTTTTCTGGCATGGATCCGCACTTCGCTCGGCTTTCTGGCCGGTGGCGTCGGGCTGGACCAGCTGGCGCCGGATTTCGCCACGCCGCTGATTCGTGAAATTCTCGCCCTGCTGCTGTGCCTGTTTGCCGGCGGGCTGGCGATCTACGGCTATTTACGCTGGCTGAGTAACGAAAAGGCGATGCGGCTTAAGCAGGACCTGCCCTATACCCGCACTTTGCTGCTGATCAGCATTTTGCTGACCATCGTTATCGTGGTGGTGATGGCGTTGGTACTCTATGCCGGATAATCGTCGGGTGCGCCGCGAGCGCGATCCCGGTCTGCAGCCGGAGCGCACATCGCTGGCCTGGTTTCGTACTCTCTTAGGCTATGGTGCGCTGCTGGCGCTGGCAATCAGGCACCACTGGCATGAGGCGGGGCTGCCGTTCTGGATCTCTCTGGGCATATTGCCGTTCGTCGCCGTTCTCCTCTGGCGCTATACCCGCAGCCGCAATTTGATGAACGTCGAGCAGAGCGATTTTGCCCAGCCGCAGGCGGTTCGTGACAAATTTTTGATCGCATTCGCAGTACTTTCCCTGTCATTGTTGTTTGCTATCACCCACATAAGACAGGTGATTTTGTTTATTAAGGATGTGACATGACAGGATGTCAGGCCGACTACGGTGACGATCGGCACTGCGGCAACTGCAAATCTCAGGTGAGTGATATCCCCGTACAGGAAGTGATTATCCATCGTCAGGAGTGTGAACGGCCCGAACGCGTCTACCACCAGCTGAGCGCGCAGGGAGCGATAGCTATCAAATTCATTCCTCATCTACAGCCCGCAGACGCCCGGCTGTGGGGAGATTTCCTCTGCGCGGTATTCGCTATTTGGGTTAAAGAAGACGCTAACCGCATTGTTGTGCCGCTGTTTGAAGCCACACTGCGCGCCTGGCGCGGTGAGACGGTGCACTATGCTGATAACCCCCCAGGGCCAGCGTGCGCTGGCTGCGCCTGGTTGAGATTATGCGGTGGGGGCTGCCCACAGGTGCGTCTGGAGGATGGCTCCAATGCGCTATGCGAGGGATACCGGCAGTTTTATAGCTGGAGTGCGCCCTATATGCGCGTTCTGCGCGATTTACTCAATCAGCACCGCTCGCCGGTAGAGCTGATGCATCTGCTGCGCTAAAAAATGGCGACGAGAGAGCCTTCGTCGCCATGGTGTTTACCTGCCTGGAGGGTTACCGACCCTTCGCCAGATACTGCGCCATCTCTTCTTCCGGCACCATGCCGCCGCCGGTCGCCCACACCAGATGGGTCGCATTGCGCATCTGCTCTGCGGTGAAGCCGTGCATCTGCTGATACGCCTGGCTGGCGCAGACCCGCTGCGGCCCGGCCATACCGGCCAGGGCGGATGGCTCCAGGCGAATACCTTCTTCTTCGGCTAACCAACCCAGCATGTCGTACATGGTCTGGTCATCGAGAGAGTAGAACCCGTCCAGCAGGCGCTCCATTGCCCGACCAACGAAGCCGGAAGCGCGGCCGACCGCCAGACCGTCGGCGGCGGTCAGATTATCGATTCCCAGATCCTGCACCGAAATTTCGTCATGCAGGCCGGTATAAACCCCCAGCAGCATACAGGGAGAATGGGTCGGTTCGGCGAAGAAGCAGTGGACGAGGTCGCCGAAAGCCAGCTTCAGGCCAAACGCCACCCCGCCGGGGCCGCCGCCAACGCCGCACGGCAGATAAACAAATAATGGGTGTGCGGCATCGACAACGCGACCTTCGCGGGCGAACTGCGCCTTTAACCGCTCACCGGCCACGGAATAACCGAGGAATAGGGTGCGCGAGTTCTCATCATCGATAAAGAAGCAGTTCGGGTCAGATTCAGCGGCTTTACGCCCTTGTTCAACCGCTACGCCGTAATCCTCTTCGTACTCCACCACCGTTACGCCATGGCTGCGCAGTTTGGCTTTTTTCCACGCCCGGGCGTCGGCGGACATATGTACCGTCACCTTAAAGCCAATACGCGCGCTCATAATACCAATCGACATCCCGAGGTTGCCGGTGGAGCCGACGGCGATGCTGTACTGGCTAAAGAAATCTCTGAACTCGGGAGTCAGCAGCTTGCGATAGTCGTCGGAAGTTTTTAATAATCCCGCGCCGAGCGCCAGCTTCTCCGCGTGGGTCAGCACCTCATAAATACCGCCGCGGGCCTTAATAGATCCGGAGATCGGCAGGTGGCTGTCTTTTTTCAGCAGCAGATCGCCGTCAATGGGCTGGCTAAAGATTTTTTCCAGCCGGGCTTTCATTGCCGGAATGGCCACCAGCTCAGACTCGATAATGCCGCCGGTCGCGGCGGTTTCCGGGAAAGCTTCCGCCAGGTATGGCGCAAAACGATCGAGCCGGGCGTGGGCGTCCTTAACGTCTTCTGTCGTCAGGCCAACGTAGGGTAAACCTTCCGCCAGCGACGTCGTTGACGGATTAAACCAGGTGGTTTCTTTCAGGGCAATCAGCTCCTCCAGCAGAGGAAACTGCGCGATTAAAGTGGTCATGTCAGCGTTTTTCATATTACGTCTCTTTGCGCTCAGATGATGAAAGAAAGCAGGAATGTACCGGCCAGTGCAAGCAGCGAAGCGATAAAGGTCGCCGTGGTATAGTATTTGAACGTCTCGTTGAGGCTTGCCCCGCAGTACTGTTTAACCAGCCAGAACAGGGAGTCCGTTACGATAGTGCAGCCAATCGCGCCGGAGCCGATGGCGATAGCGATGATTTCCGGGCTCACGCCGGGATAGAGCGGCAGCATCGGCGCGACGATGGCGGTTGCGCCCATCATCGCCACGGTGGCGGAACCAACCGCGGCATGCAGAATCAGCGCCACCAGCCAGGCCAGCAGAATCGGGTGCATATCGAGGTTCGACAGAATCACCGCCAGCGTATCGGCGAGGCCGCTGGTTTTCAGAATGGCGTTGAAGGCTCCGCCTGCGCCGATAATCAGCAGAATGTTGGCAATCGACCCGAAACAGTTTTCCGTATGCGTCAGCAGGGTACTCATGCCCATATTCTGGCGGATACCCAGCACGTAATAGGCCACAAAAACGGCGATAAACATGGCGGTGATCGGGTTACCGATAAACTCCAGCAGCATATACAGCGTGCCGCCTTTGGTCATATTCAGTTCGGCGATGGTTTTTACCAGCATCAGACCGATTGGCAGCAGGACCGTAAACAGCGTGGCGCCAAGCGACGGCAGGGTCTCTTCTTTGCGCACTTCGAGGTTAGCAAATTCAGCTGGAACCGCTTTAAACGGCAGGCGGTTGCCGAGCAGACGCAGGAACAGCGGACCACCGACCAGCGATGCCAGCAGGCCCACCAGCAGACCGTAAACGATCACCGTGCCGATATCCGCGCCCAGCTTATTCGCGACAAACAGCGCTGCCGGATGCGGCGGCACCACGCAGTGCACCGCCATCAGCGCCGTACACAGCGGGATGGCCAGCTTCAGCAGGGAGGTGTTGGTCTTTTTGGCAATGGAAAATGCCAGCGGGATCAGCAGTACCACGCCCACTTCAACGAACAGGGTGATCCCGCAAATCAGTCCCACCAGCACCATAATGACGTCAGCGGACAGCCAGCGGCAGCGCTGGAGCGTCAGGCCGATACGCTCAGCCGCGCCGGAGACCTCCATCATTTTGCCGAGAATCGTCCCCAGCCCAATTACCGCCGCCAGGAAGCCCAGCGTGCCGCCAATCCCGCTCTCGATGGCGTTAACCATATCCAGCGGGCTCATACCCATCATGGCGCCGACAAAAAAGCTTGCCAGCAGCAGCGCCAGAAACGGGTGAAACTTCAGTTTGACGATAGTTAATACAATCAACACGATGCTGATCAGCAGCGTGCTCACAACCCAGATCTGAGATTCCATACCCCACCTCGCCTGTGAATAATCTATCGCTATTGAACAGAAAAACGGCGCCTGCTGACAAACGATATAAACGCTCCTTAAGGTGAATCAGATTGAATCAAAAAGGTGATTTTGCTCTAAATTAGTCTGTTTTATGTGCTATGAATCACTTTTATTCACCTTTCATACGCGGCTGGGGCGAAAACTTTCTTACAATCGGCGAAGAAAAGTAGGAGTAAGAGATGGAGATGTTAAAAGAGTTAGGCACTCGCCTGCTTAATGGCTGGCAGCTATCGAAGCTGTATACCTTTGAAGTCGCCGCCCGCCATGAGTCGTTTGCCCTGGCGGCAGAAGAGCTGTCGTTGACGCCGAGCGCGGTCAGCCATCGTATTAATCAGCTGGAAGAGGAGCTGGGGATCCAGCTGTTTGTACGCTCGCACCGCAAGGTGGAGCTGACGCACGAAGGTAAGCGGGTGTTCTGGGCGCTGAAGTCCTCTCTGGATAGCCTGAATCAGGAAATTCTGGATATCAAAAACCAGGAGCTGTCGGGGACGTTAACGGTCTATTCGCGCCCGTCCATCGCCCAGTGCTGGCTGGTACCGGCGCTCGGTGATTTTACTCGTCGCTATCCGTCGATATCGCTTACCGTGTTGACCGGCAACGATAACGTCAATATGCAGCGCGCGGGTATCGACCTGGCGATCTACTTTGATGACGCGCCATCATCGCAGTTGAGTCACCACTTTCTGATGGATGAGGCCATTGTGCCGGTGTGTACGGCGGATTACGCGCGCCGGCATCAGCTCCAGCAGAATCCCGGCAATCTTCTTCACTGTACGCTGCTGCACGACAGGCAGGCATGGAGTAACGATTCTGGCACCGATGAGTGGTTCAGCTGGGCGCAAAAATTTGGTATTGATTTACCACAATCGTCGGGGATTGGCTTCGACCGTTCGGATTTAGCGGTGATAGCCGCGATGAATCACGTCGGCGTGGCGATGGGACGTAAGCGGCTGGTGCAAAAGCGTCTCGACAGCGGGGAACTGATTGCGCCGTTCGGCGAGATGACCCTGAAATGCCACCAGCACTATTATGTGACGACCCTGCCGGGTCGCCAGTGGCCAAAAATCGATGCCTTTATCAACTGGTTGCAGAGTCTGGCGCAATTATGATGACCGGCTTAGTTTCATCCCGGTGACGCTGCGCTGACCGGGCTACGGGTTCATCGGCGTCCGTCATGTTGTAGCTTGGGTAAGATGCACCGCGTCGCGACCCGGGAAACCCACAATGACGCCTTAAACCGGCTGCTGGTGTTGATGAAACCGCGACGCCAGCGGCAGCCAGCACAGCAGGATCAGCAATCCCATCAGCATCATCAGCAGACCGAGACTACCCTGACCGGTCTGCGGCATCATTGCCGACAGCCACGCCAGCACGCCAGACCCTATATTTTGCAGCCCACCCACCAGCGCCCCGGCGGTGCCTGCGAGGAACGGGAAGGGCTCCATTGCGCCGCTGGTCGCCAGCGGGAACAGCATTCCTGCGCCGAAGAAGAACAGCGCGGCGGGAATCAGCAGGGTCCAGACGGTCATCACGCCCAGCAGGCCTGGGATCCACATCATTACGCCCGCCAGCAGGCAGCAAATTACCGACTGCCACATCAGCGTCGGGAAACGTTTATTCGGCCGCCCGGCAAACCAGGCGCCAAAAAACGCCGCCGGGATCGGCAGAATAAACAGAATACTGACCGACATACTGCTCAGTCCCAGCACCGCGCCCATTAGCACCCCGGAACAGGCTTCAAATACGGCAATACCCGCCAGGCCGCCGATCAGCATCAGCAGATAGCAGTTAAACGCCCCGGTACCGAACAGCGTTTTATAGTTGGTGATGAGACGGGTGCGCGGTGCGCCGGTAGGCCGGGTTTCGGGCATCCAGCGTGCCATGCTGAAGGTGACGCCAGCGCAAAGAATCAGCAGGAACACGAAGCAGGCCCGCCAGTTCCAGATAGTATCGAGAATTCCGCCAATCAGCGGGGCCAGCAGCGGGCTGACCAGAATCCCCATATTCAGCAGGCTATTAGCGTGCCTGAGCTGCGCGCCTTCATACAGGTCACGCGGCAGGGTACGCGCCATCACGCCGCCGACGCCGGTTCCCATCCCCTGCATTGCGCTGGCGGCGATCAGCACCGGCAGACTATGGGTGGTGATGGCAACTAAGGTCGCCAGCATAAAAATAGACATTCCAATGAGGATCACCGGACGGCGACCAACGCGGTCGGAGAGCGGGCCGTAGAAAAGCTGCGATACGCCGTAGGTCAGCAGATATGCGGCCATCACGCTCTGTACCGCGCCTTCGCGAACGTTTAGCGATACCGCCATGCCGGCTATCGCCGGAATATAAATGGTCTGCGCCATCTGGCCTACGGCCACCAGCAGTACCAGCATCAACAATAAATTGAAGTTCTTATGCCGTTTCATGTCGATGAATACTTTGTGGAAAGTTTAGGATAAAGAATATGTGACTGGCACACCCGCAAAACGATGGAGGAATCTACCATATAAAAATGACAGGACAACTACGCGACGGTGATTGCTGAAGAATATTCAGGCAGGTTTTGTAAACGATAATCGGCAACTAATGTTGCCATGCGTATAGCCGTCATACTTTAAGTTGCAGATGCGTTGGCTTAAGACAGCCGCAGCAGAATCGCCCCGGCAGCAATGCCGCAGGCGGCAACAATGCGCAGTGGCACCATTTTCTCTTTCAACAGGACAAACGCAATTACCGCGCCGAAAAGAATGGAGGTTTCGCGCAGGGCGGCGACCACCGCCAGCGGCGCCTGGGTCATTGCCCACAGCGCCAGGCCGTAAGAGCCCATAGTACCTACGCCGCCGATCATTCCTTTCTTCCAGTGCTGGCGCAGATAGCGGCTGGCCTGAGGGCGTCGGGCAATCATCGCCCAGCTCAGCAGACACAAGCCGTTCATAAAAAAGGTCCACAGCGTATAGCCCAGCGCGGTTTCTGAAAGCCGCACTCCGGTTCCATCTACCAGCGTATAACCGGCAATAAAGCAGGCGTTGATCAGCGCAAGTATGATACCGGCGCTCGAACTGGATCGACCGTTAAACGCCATCGCCAGTATCGCCAGGCAAATTACGCCGATTCCCAGCCACGCCAGCGGAGAGAGGCGATCGTCAAGGAAGACGACGCTGATTATCGCCACCAGCAGCGGCGCGGTGCCGCGCATCAGCGGATAGGTCTGGCTCATATCAGAGACCTGATAGGTCTTTGCCACCAGAACCGTGTAGACCACCTGCAGCGCGCAGGAAACAGCAAGGAACGGCACGCTGGCTAGCGTAGGCTGGGGGGCAAAAGGGAGCAGAACCAGGGCGATTAATGACGCTGAGCCGCTGACGCCGATCGCCGCATACATTTTATCGCCGCTCGCTTTAACAATCGCGTTCCAGCTGGCGTGGAGCAGGGCGGCAAACAGTAGAATACAAAATACGGTAATGGTCATTACGGCCCGGAGCTGGGGAATAATTCGTCACCGGACTGTAACATGCGCACTCTTGGGCAGCCAGCGATGGCTAGAGCGAACAGAACAGACGATGTGTGACCTGCGGTTCATCATGCACCGGGCGAAATCCCAGATTTTCATAAAATGACCATGCTGCTGACGGCGCGTGGGCGTTGAGAAAATCAAAGCTGGCGCTGGAGTGGGTGATAACCGAGACCAGTAGCTGATGCCCGATCCCCTGCTGACGGTGGCGTTCGCCGATATATAAATGGCGGATGCGGCCAGCCCGCGGCTGCTGGCTAAAGGGGTCGATATTCAGCCCACAAACGCCGACCAGCAACCCATGCGCAAAGGCCCCCAGCAGCTTCTCTCCCGGCGCGTTAAAGCGATTTTCTTCGTTCTGCCAGTTCTCCGCCAGGCGATGCAGCATATTCAGGTTTTGCGTCTGGCTTTCGGCGCGTAATGCGGCAAAGCCGGGTTCGTCCGGGGTAATTGCGGCAATTAACAGCGGTGCCATGGTTTTCTCCTGTGGGTTAGCCTGTAGAGGGGCGGTTTCCCGCCCCTCTCAGGTGCGACTTGAACCTGAATCAGCGGAACTGCTTCAGGACTGCATCAAGTAGTTGCAGCACGGCAACCATGAGTTTCAGGATCAGAACAACGATATCCACTCCGCCCATACGCGTCTCCTCTGGTTCAGGAGCACGACCGGCTGGCGTACCTTTCCGCCGCCTGTTGCCAGCCAGGATATACCCGTCACATTTCAGGCGCCGACCTGCCGGTGGCGGACCAAATTATTCGGGGTATTTGTTGACGTAACACAGTGTGCTCTTCTGAGGTTAAGGCGCTGACGGCACCACCCGTTTCAGCCAGGACTTCTTTGCGCCGGTAAAAGTGCGGCCCCAGATCTCACCCTGCGTACCCTCTCAGTATAGAATGGTTACTGTATATATGAACAGTATTTTTTGGACAAATTTGCGTGCACGATCCATACTCTAAATCAGCAAAAACCGTCGTCAAAATTGCGCCATCTTCCCCGATCGCGTATACTTTTTTCGTTGACGTAATACAGTGTGCTTATGGCTACCAACCGGAATACACTGAACAAAAAACCTCGCTATGGCGGGGTTTTTTGTTTTCATCACTCTGCAAATTAATGTGATCATTCACGCAGTTTTTCCTGGTTGAAAATAAATCCATTGTGAAATGGCGAAAGCTGTGTTTGTATAAATTCATTCACTTTTTGCGAGAACAGGTCCCTAATGAACGCTACCACGCTGACTTCGACCCTACTACTAACCGCGCCTGCCGCGGTGGTCGTCGTGTCTGTGGTGGTCGTCGTCGGCAACGCGCCGTAGGGTCCGGAACAACACGAATTCCAAACCCCGCCGGCGCAAACCGAGCGGGGTTTTTCGTTTAAGAGCCCTGCCCGGATACGCTAAGTAATTCGGGTTGCAGGAAGGCGGCAAGTGAGCGAATCCCCAGGAGCGTACATAGGTACGTGACTGGGGTGACCAAGCGCAGCCAACGCACCAGCAACGTGAAGTACGACGCGTAAAGTCGGCCCAGAATAAAAGGACTGGAGCATGGCAAGTTCGGGCACAGCATCACAAAAAATGCGCTTCACTGGCGCACAGTTAGTCGTTCATTTACTGGAGCGTCAGGGGATCACCACGGTAAGCGGCATTCCGGGCGGCTCCATCCTTCCGATTTACGATGCGTTAAGTCAAAGCACTCAGATCCGCCATATTCTGGCGCGTCACGAGCAGGGCGCGGGATTTATCGCCCAGGGCATGGCGCGCACCGAGGGTAAACCCGCGGTATGTATGGCCTGCAGCGGTCCAGGAGCCACTAACCTGATCACCGCTATTGCCGACGCCCGCCTGGATTCAATTCCGTTGGTATGTATTACCGGTCAGGTTCCGGCCTCGATGATCGGCACCGACGCCTTCCAGGAAGTCGACACCTACGGTATCTCTATCCCCATCACGAAACATAACTATCTGGTACGTAATATCGCCGAACTGCCGCAGGTGATGTGCGACGCGTTTCGCATCGCGCAGTCCGGGCGTCCGGGACCGGTGTGGATAGATATTCCTAAGGATGTTCAGGCGGCGACCATTGAGCTGGAGGTTCTGCCGGAACCGGGTACCCGCATGGCGGCTCCGGAGTTCGACAGCGCCAGCGTACGCGAAGCGGCAGCGATGATTAACGCCGCACAGCGCCCGGTGCTTTATCTTGGGGGCGGGGTTATCAATGCTCCTGAGCAAATTCGCCAGCTGGCGGAAAAGGCGAATCTGCCTACCACTCAGACGTTGATGGCGCTGGGGATGATGCCGAAAGCGCATCCGCTGTCGCTGGGCATGCTGGGGATGCACGGTGCGCGCAGTACCAACTTTATTCTGCAAGAATCTGATTTGTTAGTAGTTTTAGGGGCACGTTTTGATGACCGGGCAATTGGTAAAACCGAGCAGTTCTGCCCGAACGCGAAAATTATCCACGTTGATATCGACCGTTCGGAGCTGGGTAAAATCAAGCAGCCGCACGTAGCGATTCAGGGCGATGTTGGTGAGGTGCTGAACCAGCTGATCCCACTGGTTGAGGCGCAGCCGCGTAGCGAATGGCTGCAGCTGGTAGCCGATTTGCAGCGTGAGTTACCCTGCACCATCCCGCAGGAGAAAGACCCGCTCAGCCATTATGGTCTGATTAACGCCGTTGCCGCCTGCGTTGACGATGAGGCTATCGTGACCACCGACGTGGGCCAGCATCAGATGTGGGTCGCTCAGGCTTATCCGCTGAACCGTCCGCGCCAGTGGCTGACCTCTGGCGGTCTTGGCACCATGGGTTTTGGTCTGCCCGCCGCGGTTGGCGCGGCGCTCGCTAACCCGCAGCGTAAGATTATTTGTTTCTCCGGTGACGGCAGCCTGATGATGAATATTCAGGAAATGGCTACTGCGGCGGAAAATCAGCTGGACGTGAAAATTATCCTGATGAATAACGAAGCGCTGGGGCTGGTTCACCAGCAGCAGAGCCTGTTCTATAAGCAGGGCGTGTTTGCCGCGACCTATCCGGGGATGGTCAACTTTATGCAGATCGCCGCGGGGTTTGGTCTGCAAACCTGTGATTTAAATAACGAAGCCGACCCGCAGGCGGCGCTGCAGGCGATCATTGACCGTCCTGGCCCGGCGCTGATCCACGTGCGTATCGATGCCGAAGAAAAAGTGTATCCGATGGTACCGCCGGGTGCGGCCAATACTGAAATGGTGGGGGAATAAGCCATGCAACAGTCGACTCATGAAAACGTTATTCTACAGCTCACCGTGCGCAACCACCCCGGCGTAATGACCCACGTTTGCGGCCTGTTTGCCCGCCGCGCATTTAACGTAGAAGGCATTCTTTGCCTGCCGATTCAGGACAGCAATCAGAGCCGTATCTGGCTGCTGGTCAATGACGATCAGCGCCTGGGGCAGATGATTAGCCAGATCGAAAAGCTGGAAGACGTTGAGAAAGTGGTGCGTAATCAGTCCGATCCGTCGATGTTCAGCAAAATTGCGGTCTTTTTTGAGTAATGGAGCTTCCCCGAAAGGAAATATTCCTGCCGGGGAGTAATATCTGCTCTGATTTTATTCAGGGCAGATTTTTCTGTACTCATCTAAAGATGATGCTTTAGATTTTTTATCCAGATCGTCAGGCCAATTTACTTCGCGGCCATAAATGCCTACTTGCGCATTAACCGACGTATCTAATAAGTCATCGTTAAACTGCATAAAGTTACTAATCCATAACCACAGCTTGTAGTTAGGCATAAATAGCGCGTCCGTACCTGCGTCAGTCGATATCAGGTTAAAGGAATCGATCATAGTGGTGCTGATGCTGGAGTCATAAACGATACAGCGAATTGTGGAGGATGATGAGTGCTTATTGCGTGAAAAGATACTGATGGCTTGTATCAGACTCCAGTCATACTCTTTGCATTCGGCTTTAGTTGGCTTATAAAAAGGAAGATGCCACCAGAAGGTATAGGTTAATTTATAAGTAATGCTATACAAAACATAATCGTAAACATAAACCTTACCGGTTTTTCTGTTGAAGCGAACAGGATAGTGTCGGGGAGCAAAGATAAAGTAATTAACAATAGCCGCGAAAGCAAATGTCATAAAAAGTATAATGAAAAACGCAAAATGTAGCAGGAGGTGATCGTTTGGTCTGGAACTCCAGGTTTCAATATATGTTTTAAAATTGAATGTCACATCATATAAGAAAAACAACACCACGCCAAAGCATAAAATAACGACAGGTAAGAATAGCGCAATACCCAGGATGTTCATCCCATAAAATGAAGTATAATTGCGCGTAATCTCGCAGTAGTCATCATTGATATAAACTAATTTACCGCTATGCGATAGCTTATCTGTTTTGCTCTGCGTTTTTTTATTGAGTTGGTTGAGTAAACGCGCGTCAATATTTTGTTTTGCGAGGTGAGGTTGCCGATGCATATATATTCCTTTGCTGATTCTGCAGGAACAATATCATGCGGCTTGTTCTCTGTACATAATAGATGCAGGGGTTCTGACAGGAATAATATTAATATATAAAATGAGTGAATAATTTAAAGTAATGTATGGTGAATGTATCAGTAAAATTAAATATCTCTCCTGCCGTTGTGAATGACGTGCTGGCAACACTACCCGCTCTACCCGCCATGGCCTCTATCGCCCTTATTAACGATCATCTTATCTTCTGTTCCGGTTTTTTAGGCTTCGTGCAGGGCTGTTTAATGCGGCAGCTCGCATAGCTATCCGCAATCGCGATAAGTCACATAATGATACGTCCGGCAGTCGACAGCGGACAAATTCCCATTATGATAGTGGGGCTGCGATTGAATGAGAGGATGCATGATCTGGTTAGGACTGGCCACGCTGATAGTGGTATTTGTTGTGGGATTTCGGGTGCTTACCTCTGATTCACGCCGCGCGATTCGCCGTCTGAGCGAACGGCTAGGCATTACGCCGGTGCCGCTGGAATCGATGATCGATCAGCTGGGGAAAACCGCCGGTAATGAGTATCTGCGCTACCTTGAACGGCCTAACGAAGCGCATCTGCAAAATGCCGCGCAGGTGCTGCTTATCTGGCAGGTTGCGGTCGTCGACGGCAGCGAGCAGAACCTGCACTACTGGTATCGGTTGATGCAAAAATCCCGCCTCGCTGCGCCGATTACCGAAGCGCAAATCCGTCTCGCGCAAGGGTTTCTCCGCGAGCTTGAGCCGGAAGTTAGCGAGCTGCACGCTCTGCAGGAGCGCTATAACACGCTGTTTTTGCCGGAAGATGGCGTCCACTGGCTACATTGATATCACTTCCCTGTGCGCTGTTGGCTTAGTTAAAAATCCACACCGGCGAAGTCGACCCGGCAAAAGGCATCGCCACAAAGCGTCATTATCTGCCCGTACTTCCAATGAAATTATCGTTAATCCTGCGAATCTTGTGGTTGCGGGCGATACTGGTGAAAAAGTTGTCAAAACGTTAATTTCGTCACATTTAAAATGTTACACTGCGCGGCTTCTCCATGTTCAACCATGCAGGTAACTTATGACTCCTTCGAATGCATCCACGCCACACGCCAGTCAGGCAGCACGACCAAACTGGTCAGCGGTCTTTGCGGTGGCCTTCTGCGTTGCCTGCCTGATTACCGTTGAGTTCCTGCCGGTAAGTCTGCTTACGCCAATGGCGCAGGATTTAGGCATCTCTGAAGGCGTTGCCGGACAGTCGGTTACCACCACGGCGTTCGTGGCGATGTTTGCCAGCCTGTTTATAACCTCGATAATCCGCGGTACCGATCGCCGCTATGTGGTGATTCTTTTTTCGGTGCTGCTGACCATTTCCTGCCTGTTGGTCTCCTTTGCCAACAGCTTTTCATTATTGCTCCTCGGTCGCGCCTGTCTTGGACTGGCGCTGGGCGGCTTCTGGGCCATGTCGGCGTCGCTTACCATGCGGCTGGTACCGATGCGCGTGGTTCCCAAAGCGCTGTCGGTCATTTTCGGCGCGGTGTCGATAGCGCTGGTGATCGCCGCGCCGTTGGGTAGCTTTCTCGGCGGGATTATCGGCTGGCGTCATGTTTTTAACGCCGCCGCGGTGATGGGCGTGGTCTGTACAATTTGGGTACTCAAGGCGCTGCCTTCTCTGCCCGGCGAGTCGACCTCGGCGCAGCAAAATATGTTCGGCCTGCTGAAGCGCCCCGGCGTAATGGCCGGAATGTGCGCCATCTTTATGGCTTTCGCCGGTCAGTTCGCCTTTTTTACCTATATTCGCCCGGTGTACATGACGCTGGCGGGCTTTGACGTTGACGGCCTGACGCTGGTGCTGCTGAGCTTCGGTATCGCCAGCTTCGTTGGTACCTCGCTCTCTTCAATGCTGCTCAAGCGCTCGGTAAAAGCGGCGCTGGCGATTGCCCCGGTGGTACTGGCTATCAGCGCCGCGGTGCTGGTTTTGTGGGGGGAGAGTAAAATCGTGGCGTCGACGGTAGCGGTTATCTGGGGCTTTGCTTTCGCGCTGGTACCGGTAGGCTGGTCGACGTGGATCACCCGCTCCCTTTCCGACCAGGCCGAAAAAGCCGGGTCGATTCAGGTGGCGGTGATCCAGCTGGCCAACACCTGTGGCGCAGCGGTCGGCGGCGTGGCTCTGGATCATCTTGGCCTGCTATCGCCGCTGATCCTTTCCGGTTCGTTGATGCTGATTACCGGCCTGCTGGTTGCTACGAAAGTGCGCGTATAATTAGCCGTGGACAGGTGAAGCCAACCTATGGGCGTTCGCCTTTTGCCAGACGGCAATTAATGTCGGCAATGACGCCCGGTAAGTCCGCCAGGGTATCTACCACATAGTGTGCACCGGCGGCGTACAGCTTACCGGCAGCGTGCTCGCGGCGGGTGGCAATATCTTCAGCGGTCATCTGTTGATACTCCTCCCAGGTGGCGCCGAATTCGTTACCGGAAACCGCCAGCCCCACGCTCCACATCCCGGCGTTTAATCCTTCGGTAATGCCCGGGGCGGAATCATCAACCTTGACGCAGTGGGCAACCGAATCAATGCTCAGCGCAATCACGTTCTGCAGAGCCATCCACGGTCCCGGTCGTCCCCCGGCGGCGAGGTCATCCGTCGCGACCCAATAGTCAGGCGCATAGCCCTGCGCGGCGGCGGCGGGCGCCAGCTTTTCCATCACCGGGCGCGGATAGCCGGAACAGGAGCCAATTTTTATCCCATCGGCGCGTAGTGCGGTAATCGTGTCGATAACCCCGGCGATTGGCGCAGAAAAATCGACGACTTTAGCAATTTGCAGCGGCATAAAGGCGGCGTAGATAGCATCGATATCCGCAGCATTCATCGCACGACCAAACTTTGTCTGCCAGCGGGCATCTACGGCGGGTAGTTTTCCCAGTGCTTCAATATGCTGCCATTTGCCAAGGCCCATCGGTACTCTTGCCTCTTCAAGCGTAATATCCATATCAAAGGCCTGGCGAAAGGCTTCAACGAAAATCTGCGTCGGCGCAAAGGAGCCGAAATCGACGGTGGTGCCTGCCCAATCAAGAATAACGGCGTTAATACGGTTCATGGCGGTTCCTTAATGTTGCCAGTACATGGCGTTGTTGATGGCCGCCAGCAGGGCGGTAATGTCGGCTTCGTACACTTCACCGATGTTGCCGATACGGAAGCAGTCGCTTTGTGACACCTTACCCGGATAGATCACGAAACCCTGTTCTTTGAGCCGCTGATAAAAATCTTTAAAGCGGTACTGCGGCGCATCCGGAGAGTAAAATGCGGTGATGATCGGCGAATGCAGGCTATCGTCGAGAAGAGGCTGAAAGCCTAACGCGCGCATTCCCGCCACCAGACGGCGCTGATTTGCGCTGTAGCGCTGATGGCGCGCGCTCACCCCACCTTCTTCCGCCAGCTCTTTCAGCGCCTGGGCAAAAGCCAGCACGGTATGGGTTGGCGAGGTAAAACGCCATTTGCCATGATTATCTTCCATGCAACGCCACTGGGCGTAGAGATCCAGCGACAGCGAACGCGAGCGGCCTTGGCAGGTTGCCAGTTCCGCTTCCCGGGCAATGACGAACGCAAAGCCCGGCACGCCCTGGATGCATTTGTTGGCGGAGCTGATCAGATAATCGATATTCAGCGCGGCGACGTCTAAGGGAATGCCGCCGAAGCTGCTCATCGCGTCGACGATATAGCGTTTATCGTACTGCTTCGCCAGCGTGGCAACCTCTTCAATCGGATTGAGCATGCCGGTGGTGGTTTCGCTATGCACCATCGCGATATGGGTGATCGCCGGGTCAGTTTGCAGGATCCGTTCGATCGCCGCCGCGTCCGGGCTCGCCACTTCGCCGCAGTCGTAAGGATGATGCGCAATGCCCATCAGCTGCGCCATCTCGATCATGCGCGCGCCGTATGCGCCGTTGCTGATAATCAGCACTTTGCCCTGTGAGCCGATAACGCTGCCGAGCACCGCTTCAACCGCGTAGCTACCGCTACCTTGCAGCAGAACTGAGGTATAGCCGGTGGCGGGCGTTGCCAGCTCGACCAGCTGTTGACGGATTGCCTGAACCACGCTGAGATTGTAGTCGTCATCCCAGGTACAGCTATCGAACAGCATCGCTTCTTTTACCGTACGGGAAGTGGTTAACGGTCCGGGAGTTAGCAGCAGATAATTACGCGAAATCATTTTTTCACCATTTGGTCTATACCAGATGTTTTTATAATGACTATCGTCGCCTGAAAAGGTCAAAGGGAAAGTGGTGCTGCAACAAAAAATTCATCTGGTTATGTATAATGGCCGCATCAAATTTGACCGCGAGCGAACATGAAATCACCCTCTGGCGAGACGCCGCAGTATCTGCTGATTAAGGCACAGCTTCAGGCGCGTATTCAAAACGGCGCGCTGAAGAGCGGCGATAAACTGCCCTCCGAGCGCGAGCTGTGCGCGCTGTTTAATACCACGCGTATTACGGTGCGCGAGAGCCTGGCGCAGCTGGAGGCCAGCGGGGTGATCTACCGCGCCGACCGCCGCGGCTGGTTTGTTACACCGGAGCGTCTGTGGCTGGATCCAACGCAAAATACCAACTTCCATAAGCTGTGCCTGGAGCAGGGACGGGAGCCGAAAACGGTGCTGCTGGACGGGCGTTTAACCGCCGTTCCGCTGGACGTTATGCGGCCGCTGGCGCTGCAGCCTTTCGACCAGGTTTACCAGCTAACCCGTCTGCGCTACGCCGACGGGCGAGCGATTTGCTATTGTGAAAACCACTGCCTTCCCGCCAGGGTTCCGGAGCTGCTGCGCCACGATTTGAACGGTAGCCTGACCGAGATTTATCAGGTTCATTACGACTTGATATATACCAGCATGCATCTGTCGTTCTACCCTACGTCAATGCCGCCGCAGGCCGCCGCAGCGCTGGGGGTGATGGAAGGGCGCCCGGCGCTGCTGCTGCGCCGGCTTAACTACGATCAGCATGGGCGAATTCTTGATTACGATATCGAGTACTGGCGCCACGATAGTCTGCGGATAGAAGTCGATACCCACTGACTTTTCTCGGCCTGTTCGTGCTTTTTCCGCGGGTCGCGGCTGATGCCTGACCTGGGCTACAGGTTCACTGCAGTCTGCTGGTTTGGTATCCCGGACAGGCGCGTCAAGCGCCGCCTCCAGGGAAAGCGACGCATTCCTGCTTTTAACCCTTTCGACACACTTTATTCATCGTTTTGTCATAAAGCCCCGGTAGCGTGACTCTATCTGGTATAGACCATTTAATTCACTCACCCGAAAAGGCTGACATGATGAAACTCTCCCGACTCGCTCTGCTATCCGCTATCGCCCTTGCCAGCGCCCCGGTTTGGGCCGATGGCGTGGTTACCGTCTATTCCGCTGACGGCCTGCACGATGGCGACAACAGCTGGTACAAAAATCAGTTCGATGCCTTCACCAAAGCGACGGGCATCAAAGTACAGTACGTTGAAGGCGGCTCCGGAGCGATTGTTGAACGCCTGTCAAAAGAGCGTACCAACCCGCAGGCTGACGTACTGGTGACGGTACCGCCGTTTATCCAGCGCGCCGCCAAAGAACAACTGTTGGCTGAATTTAAGCCGCAGGGCAGCGAACAGATCTCCGGCGTCCATGACCGCTACTCGCCCCTGGTTAACAACTACCTGACCTTCATTTATAACAGCAAGCTGCTGAAAGCCGCTCCGGCCAGCTGGCAGGATCTGCTTGATAGCCGCTTCAGGAACAAACTGCAGTATTCGACGCCAGGCCAGGCGGGCGACGGAACCGCAGTGATGCTTCAGGCTTTCCACAGCCTGGGTAGCAAAGAGGCGGGTTTCGACTATCTCGGCAAGCTGCAGGCCAATAACGTCGGGCCGTCAGCTTCTACCGGTAAACTGACCGCGCTGGTCAACAAAGGCGAGCTGTACGTCGCTAACGGCGATCTGCAAATGAACCTGTCGCAGATGGAGCGTAATCCGAATGTCCAAATCTTCTGGCCAGCGGATGCTCAGGGTGAGCGCAGCACGCTGGCGCTGCCTTATACCATCGGCCTGGTTCAGAATGCACCGAACGGCGAAAACGGTAAAAAGCTGATTAACTTCCTGCTCGATAAATCCGCACAGGCCAGCGTAAGCGCGCTCTCCTGGGGACTGCCGGTGCGTAGCGATGTTGCTCCGCAAGATGCCAGGTTTAAGGCGGCGAAAGCGGCGCTTGACGGCGTGAAGAGCTGGGAACCTGACTGGGACGATGTTGCGGCTTCGCTGTCGGCGGATATCGCCCGCTGGCATAAAGTGACCGATAGCGAGTAAGCGTGATGTTGATGAAAACGACCGTCTCTCACTCTCCGCCGCTGGCGGGAACGTCCGGGATTACTCTCGACTCGCTGCGCGTTTCATATCACGGCAACGTGGTATTGAAGCCGCTGACTTTGACTATTGAACCGGGTGAGGTGCTGGCGCTGATCGGTCCCTCCGGCTCCGGGAAAACCACGGTACTGCGGGCGATAGCCGGTTTTGTGCAGCCTGCGGGCGGTCGGATTTTGCTTGGCGACACCGATGTTACCCACCTGCCGCCGTATAAACGCGGTCTTGGTATGGTGGTGCAGAACTACGCCCTGTTTCCGCATATGAAGGTGGAAGACAACGTTGCCTTCGGCCTGCGGGCGCAAAAGCAGCCAGGCGTGCAGATCGCTGAACGGGTCAAGGAAGCGCTGAAAATTGTCGGCATGGCGGATTACGCCAGCCGTTATCCGCACCAGCTCTCCGGCGGTCAGCAGCAGCGCGTCGCCATTGCCCGCGCTATCGCCGTGCGTCCGCGGGTATTGCTGCTTGATGAACCGCTTTCGGCGCTGGATGCGCAAATTCGCCATAACATGGTAGAGGAAATAGCTCGCCTGCACCGCGAACTGCCGGAATTGACCATTCTCTATGTCACCCACGATCAGACCGAAGCCCTGACCCTGGCGGACAAGATTGGCATTATGAAAGACGGCTCGCTGATTGCTCACGGCGAAACCCATCAGCTATATCACTATCCGCCCAATCGCTTTAGTGCCGAATTTCTCGGTCGCGCCAATATCCTGCAGGCGACGGCATTGAAAGATACCGCGCAGCCGGGAGTGGTTAGCGTCAGCTGCGGCGGTGGATTGGTTAGCGCTTTCAGCCATGGGGGGCAGCACGGCAACAATAAGCTGCTGTGCATTCGTCCGCAGCATATGAGCCTCGCGCCGCGCTCGGCTATCAGCAATCGGCTTAATGCTACCCTGACGTCGGTGCACTGGCAGGGCGATCTGACGCATCTGTTGTGTGACGTGGCGGGCGAGGCGGTACGCATCGTGATGACCCACGTAAACCCGCTGCCGCGCGTGGGTGACAAGCTGGCGCTTTACTTTGAACCCAACGATGCGGTTCTGATCGAGGTGCAATGATGGCGCAAACCCTAACGCTTGTGCGCCCGGCGCGGAACCTGCGCCCTTACCTGTGGCTGTTGTTGCCCCTGCTGGTGCTGGCGACGCTGTTTTTTTACCCGCTGTTGCTGATTGGCGAACAGGCGCTGCGCGATGCCAGCGGGCACCTGAGCCTGGAAACGTTCCGGCAGGTGGTGGAGTCCCGGCGCTTTATCAGCGCGTTGCTCAATACGCTGCAAATTGCGGTCTTTGCCACGCTCGGCTGCCTGCTGCTTGGCAGCATACTGGCGCTGATTCTGGTCTTTATTCCGTTCCCCGGCAGCCAGTTGATTAGCCGGATAATTGATACCTTTATTGCGCTGCCAACTTTTCTTATCACTCTGGCTTTTACCTTTATCTACGGTTCCGCCGGACTGCTCAACGGAACGCTGATGTCGCTGTTTGCTTTTGAACTGCCGCCGGTGGACTTTCTCTATTCCATTCAGGGGGTGATTCTGGCGGAAATTACCGTTTTCACGCCGCTGGTGATGCGTCCGCTAATAGCTGGACTGCGGCAGATTGATAAAAGCCAGCTTGAGGCGGCGAGCATTCTTGGCGCTCATCCGCTGCGGGTTATCGGCCAGGTAATTTTCCCGGCGGCGCTGCCGGCGCTGATGGCGGGGGGCAGCCTGTGCCTGCTGCTGACCACTAACGAGTTCGGTATCGTGCTGTTTATCGGCGCTAAAGGGGTCAATACCCTGCCGATGATGGTTTACAGCAAGGCCATTCTCGAGTCGGACTACAGCGTAGCCTGCATGATTGCGTTGATAAATATTCTGCTGTCGCTGGGGCTGTTTATGCTCTATCGGCTGGCCGCCGCCCGTACCGGCGTGAGGAGCTAACGATGTTGATTTGGTCGCGTAAAGGCCGTACGGCGGCGGGAGCGCTGGCGGTGACGCTGTTTGGCGGATTTTTCTTTTTGCCGCTGGCGGTGATTTTAATGTCCAGCCTGAGCCAACAGTGGAACGGCCTGCTGCCCTCAGGCTTCACTCTCGGGCATTTCGTTAATGCATTTCGCGGCGCCGCGTGGGATGCGCTGTTCTCCAGCCTGATGGTCGGATTTTGCGCCAGCCTTTTCGCTCTGCTCTACGGCATGTGGGCAGCGCTGGCTTTGCGCCAGTACGGTACAAAGCTGCAAAAATACCTTGGGCTGGCGTTCTATTTACCGAGCGCTATTCCATCGGTATCGGTGGGATTAGGTATTCTGGTGGCTTTCAGCCAGGGGCCGCTACAGATGAATGGTACCTTCTGGATCGTGCTGGCGGCGCACTTCGTACTGATTTCCGCATTTACCTTCAGCAATGTTTCCACCGGTCTGGCGCGTATTTCCGCCGATATTGAAAACGTCGCCTCCAGCCTGGGAGCATCGCCATGGTACCGCCTGCGCCATATCACGCTGCCGCTGATGACGCCGTGGATGATCTCTGCGCTGGCGCTGAGCCTGTCGCTATCGATGGGCGAACTGGGCGCGACGGTGATGATTTATCCGCCGGGCTGGACAACGCTGCCGGTAACGATTTTCAGCCTCACCGATCGCGGAAATATTGCCGATGGTTCGGCGCTGACCATCGTGCTGGTGGGCGTTACGCTGCTGCTGATGATTAAGCTGGAGCGTATCGCCCGCCGGATGAGCCAGAAGTAGCGTCTCTTTCCGGTGATATTGCGCTGGCCGGGCTATGGATTTATTGATGCCTGCAACCCGGGGGATTTAACCCGGCTCGCGCTACGCTCAGCCGGGCTACCGGTTTCCCCTAATAGAGCGACGCCGGTAGGGTGTTCAGCTTTGCGGGATCGCTACGGCTGTCCGGTATTGAATATTCAATGAGGACGATGAACAGGGGAAAAATCAGCTTCTCTGACTGAGCAGACGCTGATGCTTGATAGCTGTCTGCTGTGCGGAGATGTAATTATTCCATACCGCTGGTAGCGTACAGATATCAGGGGGTTGGGCACTGAATGTCGTTAATGGCCCTCTGATAAGCGGCGCTGTTGTTTTTATCCAGCGCCCGCGTTGCGCTTTTTACAGCGGTTTTGTTTTCAGTTGACTCCAGCACGCGGTTAGCAAACTGAGTATCATCAAGGCCTCTACTGACAGGGCAGTTTTTCCGCACATCCTTCACTATCTGCTGCTTTTGCTGTTCAAACTTCAGTCCGGAGAGCGGTGCGGCCGTCGCCACGATGGGTAACATCAGGCAGGCTGCCAGTGACAGCGCAATACTCATTCTCTTCATCACGAAAATCCTTAATTTCATAACGTGTTCTTCTAACTATAGACGCATTTCTCAATGAACATTTTGCGTGCTTCTTTCCGCAAAAATGAACCTGTTTCAGTCGTTGAAATTTATCTTCCGTACCAGTAAGCAAAGCCGAGCATGCGCTGATGCTCGCCTATCTTTTGCTGAGTATATTCCAGCCATTGTGTTTCCACGGATGGCGAACCATGAAGAAAAAAGGAACTACTCCGACGCCGCATGATGCGGTTTTTAAACAGTTTCTATCGCATCCCGAATGCGCCCGGGATTTTATCGAGATTCATTTACCGGCTTCGCTACGTCAGCTGTGCGATCTGCAAACGCTCAGGCTGGAGTCCGGCAGCTTTATTGAGGCAGATTTACGCGCCAGCTATTCCGATGTGCTGTGGTCACTGAAAACCAGCGATGGTGACGGCTATATCTACGTGGTGATTGAACATCAGAGCACGCCTGATGTGCATATGGCCTTCAGGCTGATGCGCTACGCGCTGGCTACAATGCAGCGTCATCTGGATGCCGGGCATAAAACGCTGCCGCTGGTAGTGCCGATGCTGTTCTATCACGGAGCCAAAAGCCCTTATCCCTTTTCACTTTGCTGGCTGGATGAGTTTGCCGATACGGCGGTAGCGCGTCGGCTTTATGCTGCTGCTTTCCCGTTGGTGGATATCACGGTGGTGCCGGATGACGACATTATGCAGCACAGACGCGTGGCGCTGCTGGAGCTAATACAAAAGCATATTCGCCAGCGCGATTTACTTGGCCTGGTGGAGCGATTAGCTGAGCTGTTGGTTAAAGGTTGTGCTAATGACAGCCAGCTTGAAGCGCTGTTTAATTACATGCTGCAGTGCGGCGATGAGCCTCGTTTTGCTGAGTTTCTTTACGAGACCGCGCGGCGTGTTCCTCAACATAAGGAGGTCATCATGACCATTGCGGAAAGACTACGGCAGGAAGGGCGACAAGAAGGCAAGTTAGAAGGCAAGTTAGAAGATAAACAAGAGGGTAAACAAGAAGAAGCGCTGCGTATTGCTCGTTTATTTCTGGAGCAAGGATTTGAGCGCGAGCTGATACGGATGACTATTGGGCTCTCGGATGATGATCTTAATGCATTCCAGGATACATCCCTCAAGATGGGGGAAAATTAATGACGATTGTAGAGAGGCTACGGCTGGAAGAGATACCACAGGAGTTACAACAAGAGTATTTACTGGGATATCTGTTGGAATTATTCCTGGCGTTTTATGAAGGATTTCAGGAAGGTAAACAGGAAGGTAAACGCGAAGAAGCGCTGCGTATTGCTCGTTCATGTCTGGAACAGGGCTTTGAGCGCGAACTGGTAAGGGATGTTTGTCAGCTATCAGATGACGACCTGAAGATGCTGCAAACTCAGGTCGCAGCATCCTCAGCCAGATAATCGTCAGGCCGTTTTAACCCTACGCCGCGAATCCATGGCGATCAGCACCACTGACGAGAGAATCAGCAGCGTGCCCAGCCAGTCCGGGAGGGTAAACGTAATGCCGAGCAGCAGCAGCGAGAGCAGGGCGCTACTCAGCGGCTCCGCGCAGCTGAGGATCCCCGCTTTCGCGCCGCCAATCTGCTGCGCGCCGTTCAGGTAGAGGCTGAAGGTCAGCGAGGTGCCGATAACCACCAGGTAGAAAAAGGCCAGCAGCAGGCCTCCGGTCACCACAAAATGGTTACCCTGCCCGGCGTAGAACGGTAGCAGCATGGCCCCGCCGAGCAGCATACTCCAGCCGACAATCGGCAGCGTGCCGTAGCGGGCAATCAGCGTCGAAGGATAAGTGGTGTAGAACGCGGCGGCGAATGCCGAGGCAATACCCCAGAACAGCGCGGTGGGAGAAATCGACAGCGTCGTCGGGTTGCCGTGGGTGACCAGCAGGAATGTGCCCGCCAGCGAGGTACAGATAGCTGCCAGCACCAGCGGGCTGGGTCGCGTTTTGCGGGCGATGGCAAACCAGGCGACGATAATCGTTGGTGACAGAAACTGCAGCACCGTTGCGGTGGCCGCGTTTGATTGCTCGATAGTCATCAGGAAGGTGTACTGCACGGTGAGCGCGCCGAACAGCGAGAAAATAAGCAGGCTGATGGCATCTTTACGGTTATGCAGAATACGGAAAATCTTATCGCCGTGAACGAAGGAGAGCATCAGGAGGATCAGGCCGGCGAACAACAGCCGCGTCATGGTCAGAAACGGTGATGACATCTGGCTTTGCTGCATAATGTATTGCGCGCAGACGCCGGAACTTCCCCACAGCACGGCGGCTATCAGTACGTTCAGCATCCCTTTTTTGCTGGAGCCCATCTTTCCCTCGGGTGAAATATCGTCAAAGCGGCATCATAGCATGAGCACATGCGGGCGGCGGGGCAGGAAATGGTAGCGGCGCCATTTATCATGCCCTCCACCCGCCATGCGGCGGGTTAAAAAGCGTTCAGCCGCTATGCATCAGACGCGCGGCTTAGCTCAAATCAACGTTCTTGCTGCCGAACAGCCAGGTCAGAGCGAACCCGCACAGGTATGAGACCGCCAGCCCGGCGGCATATACCGCCATTCCGGCGTAGATCCCGCTGCCGGAGGTCATCAGCGGCAGCGCCACCAGCCCCGAGGGGCCAAACACCGTATTCAGGCCTACCGGCAGCCCCATCCAGGCGATAAGCCCGAGGAAAAAACCGCCGCAGGCGCCGCCGAGGCAGGCGGTGATAAACGGCTTCATGCGCGGCAGCGTTACGCCGTAAATCAGCGGTTCGCCGATGCCTAGGAAGCCGGGGATTATCGCTCCTTTAATTTGCATACGCAGCATAGACCCCTGCTTAGCTCTCCAGAACAGCGCCAGCGCCGCGCCGACCTGTCCGGCTCCGGCCATCGCCAGAATCGGAAACAGCGAGTTAAAACCCTGCGCCTCCACCAGCGCGAAATAGACCGGTACAAAGCCTTGATGCACGCCGAACATCACCGCCAGCAGGAACAGGCCGGCCAGTACCGCAGAGCCGAACGGGTTACCGTTAAGGTGCAGGAACAACCACGACATTCCGGTAAACAGCCAGCCGCCAATGGGCATAATGACGGTAAAGGTTATCGCGCCCATGATCAGCAGCGTCACCGCCGAGGTAAGGATCATGTCGAGGTTGGCAGACATAATGCGGCGTATCTGCTTTTCCACCCACGCGCCGATAATACAGGCGATCAGTACGCCGATAATATTGCCGCGCGGGTCGATGGCGTGGCCGAAGAAGGTTGAAATCCCGGAGTAGAAACCGCTGGTGGCCTCCGGGTTATAGCCAAGCACAAACAGCGACGCGATGATCGCTCCGTTGACCCCGGAGCCGCCGAAGGCTTTCTGCGCATTGTAGCCGATCAGGATGCTCAGGAAAGTAAACATCCCTTTGCTGAAGACCTTCATATAGCCGATCAGCGCTACTACCGTGGCGTTTGGATGCGTGTTTTCGAGAACAAATATCTGTTCCGCCAGGGTGGCAAATCCCAGCAGCAGGCCAACGGCGATAAAACCGGGGATCAGCGGGGTAAAAATGGTGGCGAATTTGGCGAGGAATTTTTGGATGCCGCTGGTTTGCTTACTCTTCAACGCCTGTTTTTTCTCGGCGGCGACATCGGCCAGCGATAACGTTTCCGCCGGAGCGTCTTCCAGTAATGCGTTCATCATTTCCGCGGCGGTTTGCGCCTTGCCGGGCCCAAGGACAATCTGGAACTGCTCATCGCTGACGATCACTCCCATCACGCCTTCGATCCGGCGGATGGCGGCGCTATCCGCCTGCGATTCATCGTGCAAGGTTAAACGCAGCCGGGTCATACAGTTGCCCGCCTGTGCGACGTTCCCGGCTCCGCCAACGTGCTGCAGGATCCGCGCTATCATCTCTTTATTTATTTTTGCCATTGCAGATTACCCGTTGGTCAGCGGTCAGGAGCGGCTCAGCGCTTTGCGGATGTAGCCATTATTTTTTGCCAGTAGCGCCTGAGCATCCGCGGCGCTTAAATCAGCCAGCACCATCACAATCGCCGTTTTGCAGCGGCGGCCGCAGGCTTCCAGCGCGCTCTGAGCGGTGGCGCGATCGCATTCGGTGGCTTCCATGACGATGGATATCTGGCGCTCGATAAGCTTGGCGTTAGTCGCTTCAACGTCCACCATCAGGTTGCTGTAGACCTTGCCGATGCGGATCATCGCTCCGGTGGAGATCATATTCAGCACCAGCTTTTGTGCGGTACCCGCCTTCAGACGCGTTGAGCCGGTCACCACTTCCGGGCCAACCACCGGCGTTATGGCGACGTCCGCCAGCTGGGCCATTTCACCGTGCGGGTTGCAGCTGACAATGGCGACAAAAGCGTTCTGGCTATGAGCATACTCCATCGCGCCTATCACGTATGGCGTGCGTCCGCTGGCCGCCAGACCGACCAGCACGTCGCGGTTGCTAAAGTTAAGGTTCTGCAGGTCCATTGCTCCTTGCGCTTTGTTATCTTCGACGTTCTCTACGGCACTCAGAATTGCTTTATGACCGCCAGCAATGATGCCCACTACCTGTTCCGGGCGGGTACCGAAGGTCGGCGGGCATTCGCTGGCATCAAGGATCCCCAGACGACCAGAAGTGCCTGCACCAATATAAATCAGCCGCCCGCCGGCCTGCAGCGCCGCTGCGACTTTATCCACGACCTGGGCAATTTGTGCCAGATAAGGCGTAATAGCGTGAGCCACCTGCTGGTCTTCCTGGTTAATTACCGTCAGCATCTCTTCGGTGGAGAGGGTATCAATGTGGGCGCTATTGGCGTTACGGCGCTCGGTCAGCAGTTTGCTCAGGTCGATATTCATAAGAACCTCTTTATTCACAGTGGCGGGCAGTATAAGGAATTAATTATTCCTTTCATGTGAAGGCTATCACGATTGATGTTGAATGAAGAATAGAAGATTACAGCCCTGGCGGGAAATATGGTGGTAAATAAATGGAATATTTTATTACCACCAGCAGGAGTTACCGTGCGGAACGCGGTTTTATCAGGCCAACCAGCAGAGAGGCGAGATAGCAAAGGGCCATCGCGCTACTCATTTTGAGCATCGTTTCACCGCCGAGTCCGGCCAGCGGCGCGGCAATACCGCCAAACACAAACATCAGCGTGCCCATCAGGGCTGAAGCCGTTCCGGACTGGCGGGCGTTAATGGCATTCATGGCTTCCGATCCGGCAACGGTACTGATGCCGCTCATCATTGAGACCGTAAAAAACAGGCCAATCAGCGCCAGCGTCGGCAGCTGTAACCAGGTAAGCAGCAGGGTGATGGCGGCAAATGTCACGGCCAGCAGCTGGCCACCGCGCAGCAGGGCTTCGGCGCTGAAGTGGCGCGCCAGTCGTGAGAAGATCAGCGCCGCGATAATCAGCCCGATGCCGTTAAGGCCGAACAGCAGACTGAACTGCATTGCGTTCATGGCATATTCGCTCTGGATAACGAACGAAGATGAGCCGATATACGAGAAGAGTCCGGCCATCATAAAGGCCTGAATCAGGCTATAGCGCATGAAGCGGCTGTTTTTCAGCACCGGGGTATCATCCTGCTGTCGGGCAACCGAGGCGGCGCTTTTTGCCGGCAGCGTTTCATGCAGTACCGTCAGGCTGAGCAGCAGCAGGACAATGCCGATGGCCGCCATCGCCCAGAACAGAATACGCCAGTCGAAGGCGGTGATGATCCAGCCGCCGAGTACCGGCGAAAGCACCGGCGCGATGCCGTTCACGGTCATCAGCAGGGCGAAAAACTGGGTCAGAAGGGTACCCTGATAGCGGTCGCGGGCGATAGAACGCGACAGCACCGAGCCGCCCGCGCCGGCGAAACCCTGCAGAAAACGCCAGGCGATCAGCATATGGATATCGTAGGTGATGGCGCACATCACCGAGGAGAAGATAAACAGCAGCAGGGAGAGCGCGAGCGGCTTTTTACGGCCAATGCGGTCGCTCAGCGGGCCAAAAAACAGCTGTCCAAGGCCGAGGCCAATCAGCGCCGCGGTTAGCGAGAGCTGGGTTTGCGTGCCGGTAGCGCTAAGCTGCTGGGTAATTTCCGGCAGCGCGGGCAGATAGAAATCGGTACACATCGGTCCAATAGCGCTGAGCAAGCCGAGAACCACTACCCAGGAAAGAGAAATTCGCGACATATTAACGGGCTCCTTGTCATAAAACCGGGCATTACTGTCCGGTATCAAATTAGCTGGCGCCGCCTCCCGGCGACTGCCAGTTTTCCTGGTCAGTTTGCTGGTGGCCTGAGCTGACTTCCGGGACGATCGGTTGCGGAGAGGAATTTTGCGCATTATCGCCCCCGTTCAGGAGAAATAATGCTGCTGCGACGGGGCTATAGCGTATTTCATTATATTTTCTCAGGATGTACGACGTCTGCCCGACAAATTCAACGGCAGGGGGATGAACAGGGCGATGATACATCTCCGGATAAACACAAATAGCAAAATGAGAAATGAATACTCCTGTTTGTCGTAAATAACCTGGTTAGTACCGCTAATGATTAAACGGCTTGTTCAAGATTTTCCCTCGCGGTAAGTTCGACAGTTACAGGCTTTGAAGCGAGCGGCTATACCATGCTATACACCATTATTTTTGGATTTTTCCATGCTTTAAATTTTTGAGAATGATGATTCTCGTTTTCCCCATTATACGTCAGTATTGAATGATGGGAAGGTTTTTTACACTAATAGGGTATCCGAGAAATTTACTCAGGAAATAATGGAGAAAAAAAGGATATTTTGTGAAAGTAGTCTGGCGGATGGTCTGTGAAAAATGGAGATAATTAATGGCATTAATAATAACGAATAACATTAATCCCGCCGATCAAGAAGAGTTGCTGACGGGGCTGCGGGAATACAATCTGCGTTTTCTGGACCCGGCCAAATTCGGCGAGCTGGGAATTTATTCACGCGATGCTGCTGGCACGATGCGCGGAGGGTTGATAGCGAAACGTAAGGGGAGCTGGCTGTGTATTGAGTATCTGTGGGTCAGTGAGGCCTTACGCGGTAGCGGACTGGGCAGCGAGCTGATGCATGAAGCGGAAAACCAGGCGCGGGAGCGCGGCTGTAGCCATATGCTGGTGGATACGTTCAGCTTTCAGGCGCTACCGTTTTATCAGAAGCTGGGTTATCAGCTACAGATGTCGTTGCCGGATTTCCCGCACGTTGGCATGCAGCGCCACTATTTATCGAAGGTATTGTAAATCTGGTCTCAGGAGACTATCCCGGAGGCCTTTCCGGGTTTCCCGATTACAGGAGGCCGTGAACCGGGTTAAATCCCCCGGATTGCGGCTGCGCCTTATCCGGGCTACTCAATCGCAGACGGTTATAAACCTGTAGCCCGGCTAAGCGCAGCGCGAGCCGGGGGGAATTAGCCGCCGATCCCCTGGCCAATCAGCGCCAGCGCATGGCTGACTATCATCTGCTTGTCCACCGATTGCAGCCGCACATCGGTGTGGGTGCGGGAGAAAGGTACCAGAACAAGGCTTATCAGCGTGGTAAACAGCAGCTCCGGAGACAGCGCCGGATTAAGCTTGCCTTCGTGCTGCCAGCGCCGCACCGTTTCCAGCATCTTATGGTACTTTTCATCGCCAAAACGCGCGTGCATCTGCTGGCGCAGCACCGGCATCTCGCCGATGATCTCCTGCATCCACAGCGGCGCGAACCACGCGTTTTTCTCCGCCATTGTCGCCAGGGTTTCAATAAGCTGCGTAAAAGCGGTTACCGGATCCTCGCGATAGGTGACAAAAATCTGTCCAATTTCGCTGCGTAGCGGCATAAAGCGCTCCTCGATCAGCTTTTCCACCAGCGCCTCACGTGAACTGAAGTAGTAGTGCAGCATGGCGGGCGTAACCCCGGCCTCTTTAGCAATAGCGTTCAGCGAAATTCGGGCGATCCCGTGGCGGGCAAATAGCGCGAGAGCAATGTCCATCAGCTGTTCGCGGTTAGCGGGGCTGGATCTTTGTCCGCGCGGACGGCCGGGCCGACGTGGGGCTACATTGTCTTTTTGTGCTGGCATGCTGTGGCGATCCCTTGACCAGATTCATCATTTCCCTAAATATTAATTATGCATTTAATTAATTTCAAGCGAGTGATGCTATGACATCTGAAGTCGCCACCCAACCGGCGGTACCCTCGATCCGCCTGCTCTTCAGCGCCCTGCTGCTGGTGATGCTGCTCTCGGCGCTGGATCAGACTATCGTCTCCACCGCGCTGCCGACCATCGTTGGTGAACTTGGCGGTCTGGATAAGCTCTCCTGGGTGGTTACCGCCTATATCCTGAGTTCAACCATCGCGGTACCGCTGTACGGCAAATTCGGCGATCTATTCGGGCGAAAAGTCGTTCTGCAGGTGGCGATTGTGCTGTTTCTTGCCGGTTCCGTTCTTTGCGGGCTGGCGCAAAATATGACGCAGCTGGTGCTGATGCGTGGCCTGCAGGGGCTCGGTGGCGGCGGCCTGATGGTGATTAGCATGGCGGCGGTGGCTGACGTCATCCCGCCCGCGAATCGCGGCCGCTATCAGGGGTTATTCGGCGGCGTCTTTGGTCTGGCGACGGTGATCGGACCGTTAATCGGCGGTTTTCTGGTACAGCACGCCTCCTGGCGGTGGATTTTTTATATCAACCTGCCGCTGGGGCTGTTTGCGCTGCTGGTGATCGGCGCGGTTTTTCACAGCAGTAACAAGCGCAGCCAGCACCAGATCGACTGGCTGGGAGCGATTTACCTCAGCCTGGCGCTGCTGTGCATCATCCTGTTTACCTCCGAGGGCGGCAGCGTCCGCGCCTGGAGCGACCCGCAGCTGTGGTGCATTCTGGCTTTTGGTCTGGTCGGGATTATCGGTTTTATTCATGAAGAGCGGATGGCCAGTGAACCGATTATTCCGCTCTCCTTGTTTCGCAACCGCAGCTTTTTGCTGTGCAGCCTGATTGGCTTTGTGATCGGCATGGCGCTGTTTGGTTCGGTGACTTTCCTGCCGCTCTATCTGCAGGTGGTAAAAGAGGCGACGCCGACTGAGGCGGGTCTGCAGCTTATCCCGCTGATGGGCGGTCTGCTGCTGACCTCGATTATCAGCGGGCGCATTATTAGCCGGACCGGTAAGTACCGGGTATTTCCGATTATTGGCACCCTGCTGGCTGTCATTGGGATGGTGCTGCTGACGCGCATAACGATCCACTCGGCGATGTGGCAGTTGTATCTGTTTACCGGTGTACTGGGAGCGGGTCTGGGGCTGGTGATGCAGGTGCTGGTGCTGGCGGTACAGAACGCGATGCCCGCGCAGATGTACGGCGTGGCGACCTCCGGCGTGACCCTGTTTCGCTCGATTGGCGGTTCAATTGGTGTGGCGCTGTTCGGGGCGGTTTTTACTCACGTATTGCAAAGTAACCTGCAGCGTCTGTTACCGGAGGGCGCACTGCTACCGAGGACGTTGAACCCGGCGGCGGTGCAAAATCTCCCCGCTGAGATCCGCCTTGATTATCTTGACGCCTTTGGGTCCGCTATCCACGCGGCGTTTTTGATGGCGGCCTGTATTATGGCCGTGGCGTTTGCGCTCTCCTGGCTGCTCAAAGAAGCGCCGCTGAAAAAGAGCGCACGCTAGGCGGTGGCGGCAATACGCAGCAGGGCCCGACGCAGCTCGGGGGCGGCGAAATCGATAAATTTACGCAGCTTGAGCGGGGCCAGATCCCGGGCGGTAGAGAGCAGGTGCACCGGTGCGGGTTCCGGCTCCAACGTCTGTAAAATCAGCTTCAGTTCGCCGCAGGCCAGACCGTCTATCGCCTGGTAGTGCAGCAGGCGCGCCACGCCCACTCCCAGCCGGGCGGCGTCGGCGGCGCTTTCGGGCGTGGTCAGCGACAGCACCGGCTGAAGCGCGACCAGGCGGTCTTCCACCTCTTCGGCGTTAAAGCGCCAGCCGCTATAAGGCATCGGCGATTCAATTTGAATTACCGGCAGCGCGGTCAGCTGCCGCGGACGTTCTGGCGTGCCGTACTTTTCCAGCAAAGATGGGTGCGCGCAGGTGACGATACGCATCTCGCCGAGGCGAGTAGCCACCATCCCGCTGTCCGGCAGCGTGCCGATACGCACCGCCAAATCAATATGATCGCCCACCAGGTCGGCATTGCGATCGCTCAGTAATAAACGAACGCGAATTTGCGGATAACGGGCGAGAAAAGTCGTGACTACCGGTAGAACGTGCTGGCGGCCAAACATAATTGGCGCAGAGATCGTCAGCTCGCCTTTCGGCTCCTGATACTCACCCACCGCCCGGCGCTCGGCGTTCTCCACTTCTTCGAGAATTCGCCGCGCGGCGGCGACATAATCGACCCCGGCATCGGTCAACGTAAGCCTGCGGGTGGTACGAATCATCAGGCGCACGCCGAGCGTATTTTCCAGATCTGCAATCTGGCGGCTGACGGTGGTCAGGGGCATATTCAGCGCTCGTGCCGCCGCCGACATACTGCCGAGTTCAGCCACTTTCACCAGCAGCGCCATTGCGCTGAGTCGGTCCATTATTATCCCGTTTTACGGAAAGATGATTGTCATGTAGCCACTATTATCTTTTCTGTCAGCACAGTCCATGATGAATTACGCCGCAACGCATCGGGAGGACCTATGCCAGAAGATTTTCTTGATATCGCTATGACTGACGACGTGATGGCTGTCCAGCATGAAATGGGCAGTGATGAATTGTGGCAGTCACCGCATCGCCCGCGCCGAGGGTCGCGCTTCAGCGCCAGCGAAGAGGGGATGATCGCCACTCGCGATAGTTTCTATCTGGCCACTATTTCGCAAACCGGCTGGCCTTATATTCAGCATCGCGGCGGCCCGGTCGGCTTTCTGCATCTGCTGGACGAAACCACGCTGGCGATGGCGGATTTTTCCGGTAATCGTCAGTACATCACCACCGGCAATCTGCGCGGTAGTGACCGGGCGTGTCTGTTTTTGATGGATTACCCGCGCCGTGCCAGGCTGAAAATCTACGCCACCGTAGAGGTGGTGGCGGCGGATGGCGATCCGCAGCTGCTGGCGCGGGTCGCGCCGGAGAACTATCGGGCCCGGATTGAGCGTATTTACCGTTTTCATTTGCAGGCTTTTGACTGGAACTGCCCCCAGCATATCACCCCGCGTTACACCGCTCAGCAGGTGGCGGAGTATAGTCAGACGCTGCAACAGCGTATTGACGATCTGGAGCGGGAAAATCAGCGCCTGCAGCAGCTTATATACCCAAAATAATTCGAGTTGCTTAAAGGCGGCAAGGGAGTGACAAATTCGTCGGGAACGAATTTGACCAGCCGAAGGCTGGCCTCCGGTGAGAGGCAGGAGCCTCTCATTAGTCCCCAGGAGCATAGATAACTATGTGACTGGGGTGAACGACAAATCTGCCGGGAGCAGATTTGAACGTCGCTTGCGACGGCCCGTGAGGGCGAGGCCCATGGATGGGCCGAGTAATCCGTAGCCAACACATAAGCAACTTGAAGTATGAAGGGTATTCATACAGGAGATTCATGATGACCGAACAACGTCCGCCTCTGCCGCCGTTTACCCGCGAGAGCGCCGCGCAAAAAGTACGTGCCGCTGAAGATGGCTGGAACAGCCGCGATGCCGGAAAGGTCGCGCTGGCTTATACCGTCGATAGCGAGTGGCGCAACCGCAGCGAGTTTGTTCATGGAAGAACGCAAATTATCGATTTCTTGCAGCGGAAATGGCGTAAAGAGCAGGAATACCGGCTGATTAAGGAGCTGTGGGCGTGGAGCGACAATCGCATTGCGGTGCGCTTTGCCTATGAGTGGCACGACGATAGCGGCAACTGGTTTCGTTCTTACGGCAATGAGAACTGGGAATTTGATGAACGGGGCCTGATGCAAACGCGCTACGCCTGCATCAACGACCTGCCGATCGCCGAAAGCGAGCGTCTGTTTCACTGGCCACAGGGCCGTCGCCCGGACGATCACCCGGGGCTGAGCGAGCTGGGGTTGTAAATATAAAACCCTCCCCGGCTTGCGCTGCGTTCAGCCTTTCGATCGGGTAGCCCGGATAAGGCGGCAGCCGCAATCCGGGGGAAGATGATTTTATTTCCGGTTGCGGTTTTTGCGTTTAAAACCTCACCCCAAAATCGTTATAGTTTCAGAGGAAAAAATAATAACGATCTTCTATGGACTGACGGGGTGATAACCATGAAATTACGTTTACGGACAGCCGCCGCCATGGCGCTGGTCGGCCTGCTGCTGGCAGGCTGCGACCAGAAGGGCAGCGATGCGAAACACATTAAAGTCGGCGTCATTAACGGCGCGGAACAGGATGTGGCGGAAGTGGCGAAAAAAGTGGCCAAAGAGAAATATGGCCTCGATGTCGAGCTGGTAGGCTTTAGCGGCTCGCTGCTGCCGAATGAATCCACCAATGCCGGAGATCTGGACGCCAACGTCTTCCAGCATCGCCCGTTTCTTGAACAGGATAATAAAGCCCACAACTATCACCTGGTGGCGGTGGGCAATACCTTTGTCTTCCCGATGGCGGGCTACTCGCGCAAAATTAAATCCGTCACTGAGCTGAAAGACGGCGCGACCATCGCCATTCCTAACGACCCGACCAACCTGGGTCGCGCGCTGCTTCTGCTCCAGCAGGAGAAGCTGATTACCCTCAAAGCAGGAACCGGCCTGCTGCCGACGGCGGTCGATATCACCGACAACCCGCATAACCTGAAGATTATGGAGCTGGAAGGCGCACAGCTGCCGCGCGTTATCGACGACCCGAAAGTCGACGTGGCGATCATCAGCACCACCTATCTCCAGCAAACCGGTCTTTCGCCGGTGCGCGACGGTATCTTTATTGAAGATAAAAACTCGCCGTATGTGAACATCATCGTGACCCGTGAAGACAACAAAGACGCGGAAAACGTGAAAGAGTTTATCCAGTCCTACCAGTCGCCGGAGGTGGCGAAGGCGGCAGAGACTATCTTTAACGGCGGCGCGGTGCCTGGCTGGTAATCACTCACACAAGGAGAGGTGGCGATGACCCGGCAACGCCAGGCAGATTTACTGCTCATAGCCGCGACGGTTATCGCCGCCTGCGGATGGATTTTTTCCCGAGAAGCGATTGCCGGTATGCCGGTTTTCGCCTTCCTCGGGCTGCGCTTTTTCTTCGCCGCGCTGCTGCTGCTGCCATTCTGCCGCGGCTTTCGCGTAGAGAAGCAACACTGGCCGCGCATGATTATCAGCGGCCTGTGGTTTGCACTAAACCTGTGCCTGTGGATCTACTCGGTATCGACCACCCCATCGCTGGGCGAAGGGGCGTTCATCATGAGCCTGTCGATGCTGTTCGTGCCGATTACCGCGTGGGTGATGATGAAAGCGCGTCCGGCGCGAGCCTACTGGGAGTGCCTGCCGATTGCGGTTGTCGGTCTGGGCTTACTCAGCCTGCATATGCCGATTGAGTTTCATCCCAGCCAGGGCTGGTTTCTGCTGACCGCGCTGGTACAGTCGATCTGGTTTTGCTACACCAGCAAAAGCGCCCGCGAGGTGCCGCTGATCCCGCTGACTACCGTGCAGCTCGGCATCACCGGGCTTGTTGGACTGGCTATTTCCGCCGCCTTTGAGACCTGGGATCGGCCGTTTACCCTGCCGACCTTCGGCTGGCTGCTCGCCAGTATCGTTATTGCCACCAGCCTGCGCTTCGGCCTGCAAATGAAGGGGCAGAAGTACGCGGCGGTCGCCAGCGCGGCGATTATTATGGTGCTGGAGCCGCTGCTGACGGTGATCGCCGCGGCGCTATGGTACGGCGAACAGCTGCCGCTGCAGAAAATTATCGGCGGCCTGCTGATCCTCGTCGCTCAGCTGTGGTTCCGCTGGCGAATGCTGAAGCCGCTACGCTAAACCGGTGCGCCGCTGCGCCATCAGATGCAGCAGCGGCACCAGCGATAGCCCGTCCGGCATCTCACCGCGGGCGATCAGCTGGCCTATTTCTTCAAGGGTAAACCAGCCGGTTTCCATCACCTCATCCTGATTTTCATCCATCCCTACATAGCTTAAATCGCTGGCCAGCCAGGTGATAAATAGCTGGTCGCTGCTGCCGTAGGAGGGGTTATAGCGGAGAATCTCTTCGGCGTGCTGCGCTTGCCAGCCGGTCTCTTCCCGTAGCTCGCGCAGGGCCGCCTCATGCGGATCTTCGCCTTCATCGACGCCGCCTGAAGGAATCGCCCACACGACCTGGTCTATCAGGTAGCGGTAGTGGCGAATCAGCAGCACTTTGTCATTCTGCATCGCCACAATCCCTACCGCCGGGCGCGGGTAGTGAATGGAGTAAAAATCCCGCCGATCGCCGGGAGCCATATCAATCCCGATCTTGCGCATGCTGAACCACGGGGTATGCGCCAGAACTTCGGCATCGTGCATATCGGCGGTGGTTAGCTTTTTCTTCATCGTAGCCACTGTTTCTGAAAGTTGAGCGTTCAGCACACCATAGCCGGAAATAGATGGCAACCGCCAAAGATTGGCCCAATCTCATCGAACATTGCCCGGAAGCCCATATTGCGCCAGGCTTGTGCCAGCTACGATGTTCGCAAAATGACCGCGAAGAGGTATGAATATCATGAAAATCACTCACGTTCGCAATGCCACCCAGCTTATTGAATATGCAGGTAAAAAGTTTCTGATTGACCCGATGCTTTCTGCGAAAGGCGCCTGGGCGGGCTTTGCCGGTACCGCGCGCAGTGAGCTGCGTAACCCGTTGGTGGCGTTGCCTTTTGCCGTTGAAGAGATCGTTGACGTGGATGCCGTTATCGTCACCCACACTCATCAGGATCACTGGGACGAGGCGGCGATCGCCGCGATCCCCAAAACCCTGCCGGTTTACGTCCAGCATGAGGCTGACGCTCAGCTGCTGCGCGGGCAGGGGTTTAGCGATATTCGTTTGCTCTCTGAGCGCAGCGCGTTTGCCGATATTTCACTGCTGAAAACCAGCTCAGGCCAGCACGGCAGCGACCGTACTTACGCAGTGCCGGCAATGGCAGAGCGTCTGGGCGAAGCCTGCGGCGTGGTGTTACGTCATCCGCAGGAGAAAACCCTGTGGCTGGTGGGAGACACCATCTGGCGCGATGAAGTGGAAGCCGACATGCTCAGGCTGCGCCCTGACGTGATGGTATTGAATGTCGGATATGCACACGTCATCGGTTTTGGGCCGATCATCATGGGCAAAGAGGATGTGCTGAAGGCGCGCTTCACCCTGCCGGAAGCCAAAATCGTCGCCAGCCATATGGAAGCGGTGAACCACTGTCTGCTGAGCCGCGATGAGCTGCGCCAGTACGTGGTTGACAATCAGATTGCCGATGCGGTCAGCATCCCGCAGGATGGGGAAAGTATGATCTTTTAAAAGCGGAGCGGGCGATGAAACTGACGGAAGTGGCGATTGTGGCGGTGGACGGATTTAGCCCGTTTCACTACTCGGTGCCCTGTATGCTGTTTGGCGATACGGTCTCGGAAACCAAACGCTTTAATCTGCAGATTTGCGCTGAACGGCCCGGGCTGCTGAGCGCCCGCGACGGCTTCGCGCTGAACGCCAGCGGCGATTTTTCCGCTCTTGAACAGGCGGATATCGTGGTGGTGCCTTACTGGGGGGCGGTGAATCAGCGTCCACCGCAGTCGCTGCTCGACGGTCTGGTTCGCGCGCGCAACAACGGCGCGCAAATCGTCGGCCTGTGCCTCGGGGCGTTTGTGCTGGGCTACGCCGGGCTGCTTGAGGACAGGCGCGCGGCAACCCACTGGGAGTTTGAGCAGGATTTTCAGCGCCTGTTTCCGCAGGTGCGGCTGGATATCAACGCGCTGTACGTTGACAATGAGGGAGTTATCACCTCTGCGGGGACCGCAGCGGCGCTCGACTGCTGCCTGTATATCATTCGCCAGCGCTTCGGCAGCCTTGCCGCCAATCATATCGCCCGGCGGATGATCGTTCCGCCGCACCGGGAGGGAGGACAGGCGCAGTTTATCGCCCAGCCGGTGCCGAAAAACACCCGCGACGCGCGGATAAACGGCCTGCTTGAGTATCTCCAGCAGCATATCCGCGAATCGCATAATCTGGATTCTCTGGCACAGGTGGCGGCGATGAGCCGCCGCACACTCACCCGCCATTTCGCGAAAGCGACCGGTATGGGCATCGTCGACTGGCTGGCCGCCGAGCGCCTGCGGCGTAGCCAGATCCTGCTGGAGGCCGGGGATTTACCGGTCGGGCAGGTGGCGGAGGAAGTGGGCTATCGCTCCGCTGTGACCTGGCGCCAACAGTTTAAAGCGCGCTTTGGCGTCAGCCCGGCGGAGTGGCGGCGTACCTTTCGCCGCAGGGCTTAACCGCCGAGAGTGGCGCTGTCGATGACGAAGCGGTATTTCACGTCGCCTTTAATCATCCGCTCCCAGGCCTCGTTAATCTGGTCGCCGCGAATCAGCTCAATATCGGCGACGATACCGTGCCCGGCGCAAAAATCGAGCATCTCCTGAGTTTCCGGGATACCACCGATCATCGACCCGGCTCGCGGCGGGTGATGGCCATAGACCCCAGCGGCTGGCCGGCCGAGTTCGTTCCAGTAGCGTTAATCTGCATAGCAAACCTCTTCTGCATAACGGCGCTGAATAAGACGGAGGGGGAGAGCTCAAAGGGTTAAAGATTGGCTCCTCCCCGCAAACGGAATGCAGAAAATATCAGGGCTCGACGGGCGTCAGATAATCCAGCCGCAGCGGCCCGGCAAGCAGGCTATCCATCTGCGCAATAAATTCCTGGAAGTGCGGCAGGGCGATATGCGCGTCCAGCGCTTCCTGATTGCGCCAGGATTCGCGCATATAGAACGTATCCGGCGCATCACGCAGCTGAAACAGGGCGTAATCGAGGTTGCCCGGCTCCTGACGCGTCGGCAGCAGCAGCGCCTGCAGGGCCTGGCGCAGCGCTTTCGTTTGGCCCGGTTTCGCCGTCAGCACCGCGATAATCGAGATCGCTTCGTTGCTCATCTTAAAAGCCCTCCAGCACGATTTTGCCCACCGAACGCCCGGTTTCCAGCTGCGCGTGCGCTTTTTGCAGGTTGGCCGCAGTGATGGCGCCGTAGTGCTCGCCGAGGGTGGTCTTAATGGTTTTATCGTCAATCAGCGCCGCCACGCGGGCCAGCAGCTGATGCTGGGCAATCATATCCGGTGTTTCGAACATCGAGCGGGTAAACATAAACTCCCAGTGCAGAGAAATGCTTTTCGCCTTCAGCGGTACTACGTCGAGGGATTCGGGATCGTCGATCAGCGCCAGCCTGCCCTGCGGTGCGAGCGCGGCGATCAGCTGCGGATAGTGCTGGCTGGTATTGGTCAGGCTAGCGACGTGGGTCACGGCTTTGACGCCAATCCGCGCCAGCTCGTCGGCGAGCGGTTTACTGTGATCGATAACATGGTGCGCGCCCGCTTCCTGCACCCATTGCTGGCTTTCCGGACGCGAGGCGGTACCAATGACCGTCAGACCGGTCAGCCTGCTGGCGAGCTGGGTCAGAATCGAACCGACGCCGCCCGCCGCGCCGACGATCAGCAGCGTGTCGCCCGCGTTACCGCCTTCCTGTACGCCAAGACGGTGGAACAGCAGCTCCCAGGCGGTAATGGCGGTGAGCGGCAGCGCGGCGGCGGAAGCATTATCCAGCGAACGCGGCTTAAGGGCCACGATACGCTCATCCACCAGCTGGAATTCGCTGTTGCTACCGGGACGGCCCAGCGCTCCGGCGTACCACACTTCATCTCCCGGAGCGAACAGGGTCACTGCGCTGCCGACGGCTTTGACCACGCCCACCGCGTCCCAGCCCAGCACGCGCGGGGTATCGGCGTTAAACCCGGCTCGAACTTTAGTATCTACCGGGTTGACGGAAATGGCCTTCACTTCAACCAACAGATCGTGTCCCTCGGCAACCGGCTGTGGCAGCTCGATGTCGGTTAAAAAAGGAATATTGCTGCCTTCTGCCGCCGCGCGGGTAATGGCGATCGCTTTCATACACTCTCCGGTTTTGAATGAGGTTCATCGTTTGAATGTATTGAGCATAGACCGCTGCACCCCGGGGAGAAATGGCTTGATGGCGATAACAGTTATATTAAAAAAGTGAAAATCGCGCATTGCGCCGCTCTGTACACGCTGGTCGGGCAGGTAAGTCCGATTGAGAAATGGGGGGGTTGGAAAGACCACAGGTACCCGCAAATGCATTAAAACTCACGATGTTATTCTTTTTCTTAAATAACGTCTCATATATGAGAATATTTCTCTCGCTGTACCGAAAATATCAATATGTTAATCGTTGAATAATAATATTGAGTTATAGCTCAAAGTTTATGCCTTGACTCCCGACATCCTGCGTGCGATTTTTCCTCTATCAAATAATAAACAGAGTTTCATATTTGAAACGAAAATATAAACATCGCGCTATTTAACCGAGAGTTTCATTACTGAAACAAAATAATAATTCGATATTAATCGGCGGACTTCCATCGCTTATTAAATTGTAAAGTGAGGCATGTGCTATGCGTAAATTTTTTCTCCCGCTGCTGCTGGCAGTCGGCTCCAGCGGAGTGGCGCTGGCGGAAGCGGGTAAGCCGTTCCCCCATATTGGCTGGCGCAGTGCTGACAATCTCGCCGGACTGGATTTCGGCGGTGCGCTACGGGCTAATTACCGCTATGAAGACTGGAAGGGAAGTAATTACCGTAACCCGCCGCATCTGCGTTTTGATACGTTTCGTATCGATAGTAGCGGTTTTTATAATAACTATTTCTTCGACGCTGGATTTTGGTTCCAGGATCACCATAAATATGCTATCGATCGCGCTTATGTGGGCTATCGTTTCGATAATAATAATAATATCCAGCTGGGCATCCCGGGTAAACCTTTCGGTCTTGAGCCTTATCCGCAATTTGGCTGGTCTTACGGTATTCCGTTTTATTTAGGATTTGGCGTTAGCGCCGGTAGCGGTATTAACTATCAATATCATGATAATAACTGGACGCTGGATGTGGCCTATTTCCCCTGGATGGAACCGGAGAATTTACGCTATGCGCCGGACGTTGGCGATTACGATCGGCTAAAAAACACCATCTATCCCACACAGCATCAGCAGCACAATGAAAAGCGCGATCAGGTGAATGTACGAATTGCGCGTAATTTCCACGGCGGCGGCTGGAACAACGAGCTGGGTGGCTCGCTGGCGCTGGCGCGGCTGCATAACCGTGAGACCGACGACGACGGCACCTTCTGGGCGGCGGGCGTGCACGGGATGCTGCACAACGGGCCATGGCAGCTTACTTCGCAGCTGATTCGCTACCAGTACGATCCGAAGAACCCGGCGGGCGTTAGCGACGACGCTATTCTGATGGGCGGCAATGGTCTGACGCCTGCTTACATGATACCGGCTAAAGCCACCACCGGGTCGCTCAACCTTGCCCGAGATGTGGACGTGAAGTGGGGAGGCGTGTCGAAGCTGCGTTTTTACAACGATTATAGCGTGCTGTGGAAAGATAAAAGCGGATGGAGTAATTCGCAGATGAACACCCTTGGCGTACAGGTATTTGCGCTGCCGGTGATGTTCTGGGTCGATCTCAGCTGGGCAAAGAACGTCAACCCGTGGGGCGGCGCGCTAAACTCCACCGGCTGGACCAGCACCCAGTCCGAGGGCAGCGGAAAATGGTATTTCCGCACTAACGTCAATATTGGTTATTACTTCTGATGGTGGGCTGGACCCGCGTTCCGGGAATCTCTCAGCAATTTTAATGCTACAAACGATAGCCGTTTTAATAGCCACTGGCGCGGCGGTAGCCTGGAGAGGACGTTTTCCCGGCCTGCGCTGCGCCTTGCAGGGCTTGCCTGGTAATCTGGCGTCAGCGCGCTGATGAATGAGTTCAGCCGCGGTATGCCCGGTACAGGCAAAATGTAACTTGTTCTGAATGGTTTGAAAAAACTGCGTGGTTTCTTTTAGCGATGGTTGATAGTCAGCCGCTAATGCAAAAATCTCTCGTACTCGCAAATAAACACGGCGTTCGCTGGCGCGAATATCGCGGATGCGCTCCAGCATCTCATCGAAATAGTCGGGTACAGCCGATGAACCAACAGGCGGATTTTTCAGGCGTTCATCGTCCATCACAAAGCCTTTGATCAGATACTCCTGGAGCGTCTGGGTTGCCCACTGGCGAAACTGAGTGCCGCGAGGGGAGCGAACGCGATAGCCAACGGCAAGGATGACTTGCAGGCTGTAGTGAAGCCGGTTGCGGCTTACCTGGCGATGACCTTCCTGTTGAACTTGTAAGTAAGACTTACAGGTTGCGTTTTGATCAAGTTCCTCTTCTTCATAGATCGCTTTAATGTGCTGTGTAACTGCCTGGGGAGTGATCTGATAAAGATTTGCGATGGATGCCTGCGAGAGCCAAAGCGTATCGCTTTCAAAGCGGCATTCAACACGTACTTTCCCATCACCGCTGGCAAACATAACGAACTCGCCTGCGGGGGACGACGTTAAGTGTTCATTTGCCATATAGCCTCCAGGTTAACCTGCTTTGGTTCGCATAGTATGTCAGAAGAGCATAAATTTCATTAGACGGTCGATTAACCCGGCGTCATTTGGGAGCGGCTATCCAGAAGGTGAAGATTTCCGGGCGTCAGACGAGATGAAACGTATTGTTGACGCTTGTAAAGGATTGCTGAATTTGCAGTAATTCCGCTTTAAGCATCTCTTCCTTATCGCTCTGCGGCAGCAGCACAATACAGCCATTCATTACCTTAACCGTGAAGCGTTTTCCGGTATCGAACCCCGCTGCACGTAACCACTTGCCGGAAAGGGTGAGACTTGGTGTACTGGTGTCCCGACCTTGCGGGCGATATCCCACAATCAGGTGACGCTCGGTTCCGGAAACAGCAAAGTCTGGGGTAGAATGCGAATCAGCCATAATCAACTCCTTGATAGTTGGTGTGGTTAGCTCTTGTCAAGTATTGCGAGTACCTGACAAGAGCGATTAGAGTTCAGGACGGATTTTTTTAGGTACGTACCTGATTGGTTATACTTTGCTCTATTGGGTACGTACATGTCAACTGCTAAACGCGATACCAATCAGTCAAAATGCGGGAAAGCCCCCACTTTTCAGATGCGAATAACGCCAGAGTTGAAAGCGCAGTTTGAGGCCGCGGCAGCTGATGCGGGGATGAGCCTGGGAAACTGGCTCAAAACCTTAGGTAGAAAGGAACTGGAGAGATTAGAGGCAAAAATAAATCACATAAAATAATTTATAGGGCTTAATTTTCATTATCTCAAGATGTTCTTTTTAGAATATAAACAGAGGTTAACTCAAGGAAATTACTCTCTCCTGATGTATGTATGTGTAATGTATTAATTCTCTCCGAGTGTAAACTATTATTATAATCAGGAATAAGATTTTGATCTATAAATTGGCAGGTATTCTCGTATTGGTTTTCTTTTTTGTATTTATCTTTTTTTAGCCTTTCGGAAAGTATTTTATTGAATGTATATATCTGATTCTCTTCTTCTACAATAATTGTGTCGTCGATTTGTGGTT